>Ga0190367_1000018_pt1 | contig 135022 bp, 154 predicted proteins | sample 4872181011_MG_FD_171838 | JGI IMG/M metagenome (GOLD analysis project Ga0190367, IMG submission 171838) | Hydrothermal vent microbial mat bacterial communities from Southern Trench, Guaymas Basin, Mexico - 4872-18-10-11_MG | ecosystem: Environmental > Aquatic > Marine > Hydrothermal vents >...
CAAATCTTTCAATATCTGATTTCTCTTTTCTTGCCAGCTTAACTAATTCTATTACTCTAGCTAGTATTGTTTCATGTGCTCTTCTCTCTACTTTAACTATTAATACACCATCCATACATATTGTTCCCGCACGTACCTTATCACCTACACTCTTCTCTATAGGAATTGATTCACCAGTTAAGGGTGCTTCATTAACTGAAGCAGAACCCTTTACAACTATACCATCGAGCGGTATTTTTTCACCAGGTCTAACGATTATTACATCTCCGGGATTAACGTCCTCGACATTAACTTCTAATTCTGTGTTATCTTTAAGTATTCTTGCCCTTGTAGGTCGTTCCTTCAGTAAGGCTTCAATACTCTTTTTAGCACGTTCAGATGCGTAATCTTCTAAAAACGCTGCTATGGAAAATAAAAATACTACTATGGCTCCTTCAGCAAATTCGCCTATTAAGAATGCACCTATAGCAGCTACTATTACTAAAAGTTCAATACTAAATGCCTTTTCATGAATTAGCTCTTCAATTGCCTTAACTAATACTCTACTACCAGATAAAATTAAGACTATTAAAAAGCTAAGGAATGCATAAAGATTCCTACCCATAAACATATTTAAGATGCCAAATGCGAGTATGGTACCTGCTATAGTAGTGCTGATAAGGAATTTTTTAAAATCCAGCTCAATACCTTCGCCATGATCATCTGCATTTATATTTGCTTTCTTGCCTAATATGCAACCCGTGCATGAATACTTTTCTTCTCCCATATCTTCAACTATCCCTCTTGTAGTAACTACTAATAAGAAAGTTTATTAATTGGGAAGTTTCTTATAGCCCAGTAGCTTCCCTCAGGGATAGTATGGGAGGAACTAATCACAATAGTAAAGATAAGGAGGGATTATGTCTTTGTCCTCTCTATGGCCTTATAGACGTTATTGCTAAGAAGTGGTCACTACTAATTATAGCAATCCTAGGTAATGAAGGAGCTAAGGGTTTTAATGAACTTCAGCGAGAATTAAAGAATATTAGTCCAAAAACCTTATCAAAAACATTAAAAGAATTAGAAGAATATGGATTAGTAAAACGTGAAGTTATAAATACAAAGCCTCCAAGGGTTAGATATTCATTATCTCAAAACGGTTGGGAGTTACGTTCATTACTAATACCGCTGCTTAAATGGGTATCTATGAAAGGTGGTAAAAAAGCTCCTTGGTGTCATATAAAACTAGCACATTTAAAAGAATAAATCAATACTATTAACACTAAATACTATTCAGCTCTATAGTTCCAACATTAAATCACCAGAGCTTATCAATGAACATTATGGTATTATATTGCACGTCATACATTTTATGATCCATAAAAAAGATATTCTAAAAACAGAATATTAAACTTGTCTACTTCTCTTCTTCCTCAACCTTAAACTTCTCCAGCTCTTTCTTGACTTCAGGATCCTCCATTACCTTTCCTGCAGCTAGTCTTAGTGCTTCTAGGACTATATATTCAGCGAAGTGTTTTGTTATACAATATGGGCATGGTTTTAACTTCTTAGCATTTTCCATTATAGTGTCAGAATGCTCCCTTAATACATTAAGCACTAATTTCTTTAAGTCTTCATACATGAATCTTGAGACCGTTTTTAATGCTTCTTCAACTTCCTTTGGAACTTCAAATGGATATACTTTCCTTTTTGCCGCATAATATTTTAGAACTCCTCCTTTTACTTCTCGTGTAGCAACTAATTCTATTAAACCGCTCTCCCTTAGTATGTTAAGATGATATCTTATTGTATTAATACTTTTATGTATTCCCAGTTTTCTTAATTCTTCAGCTATTTCATGAACACTCATAGGTTTTTTGGAAAGCATATCGAGTATTAGTACTCTTACTTCATCTGCTAAGGCTTTAGCTTCATTAACTCGTAGCATTAGTGGTGATTTCTCCAAACCTATCACGATAAGAAAGTATATATACCGGTATATATAAAATTTTCTCACTGCTACAAAAATAGTGGGAGAGGTAGTATCGTGTCTACGGATGAGGGTTTGTTTAGTGAGAAATTAAAGCTTATAGGTATGCATTGTGCATCATGTGCCATAGCTATAGAGAAGAAAATTAGGGCAATTAAAGGAGTTAAAGATATTAATGTTAATTTTGCAGCCGAAGAGGCTATGGTTATCTATAATCCTAAGGAAACATCATTAAAGAATATAATTAGAGCAGTTAGGGATATAGGATACGACATATATAAGGAAGAAGCTGTCCTCACAATAGAGAATATGGCTTCACCGGATGACGAGTTAATCATTGAAAGGAAGTTAAGGTCATTGCTCGGCATTATTGAGTGTAGAGCTTCTCACATATCAAGGAGTGTTAGCGTTGTTATTAATCCCTTAAGCATTGACATTGATGAAATTAAAAATATTATTACATCTCTTGGGTTTAAGGTTAGTAAGATTGTAAGTGAAATTCAAGTTGAAGATGTTGAAAGAAAAATCCTCTATAGAGAAATGAATAGCCTACGTAAAATTGTTGCTATTAGTCTAATTCTCGCACTAAGCTTAGCTGTATATGTTATGGCCAGTCATTTAGGTATTTTAATGCCTTTACGGGAGCATAGAGATCTAATTGGGCTATCTTTATCTACACCTGTTCTTATGTTTGGAGGTAGGAGATTTTTCTCAGGTGCTTATAGGGCTTTAAAGAATAAGACTGCAAATATGGATACACTTGTATCTCTTGGTACTGGATCAGCTTACGCATTTAGTTTGGCTACTACATTAGAGGTCATTAAATCGCCCGAAACATATTATGAAGCAGCTACAGTGGTCATAGCATTTATACTTCTTGGCAGGTACATGGAGTTAAAGATGAAGCTTAAGACAGGAGAGGCTGTTAGGAAGCTTATGCAGCTTCAAGCACGTACTGCAAGAGTTATGAGAAACGGCGAAGAAGTTGAAGTTCCTATTGAAGAAGTTAAAGTTAAAGACATCGTTATTATAAGATCAGGCGAGAAAATACCTGTTGACGGAATCATTATCGAGGGGCAAGGCTATGTTGATGAATCAATGCTTACAGGAGAGCCTATACCTATATTCGAGAAGGAAAAAGACCCTGTAATCGCTGGTACTATTCTGAAATCCGGTGCATTAAAGGTAATAGCTACTAGAGTAGGTAAAGAGACCGTCCTAGCACAAATAATTAAGCTAGTTAGATATGCTCAAACAGCCAAGCCCCCCATTCAAAAACTTGTTGATAAAATTGCAGGTATATTTTCATGGATGGTAATAGCTATTGCAATTATAACCTTTACCTACTGGTTCATTATAACTCAAATACCACTTAACCTTGCAATACTTTTTACAGCATCAATACTTCTCATAGCCTGTCCTTGTGCTTTAGGCTTAGCAACGCCAACAGCTATAGTCGTTGGTGTAGGTAAAGCTGCTGAGGAAGGTATAATAATAAAGAACATGGAGGTACTCGAAAAAGTACCTAACTTACTTCAATAGTATTCGATAAGACAGGTACATTAACAAAGGGTGAACCAGAGGTTACTGATGTATTTGTATTTAATAATTTCACAATTGATGAATTGTTGAAGTATTTATATGTTGCTGAAAAACGTAGTGAACATCCAATAGCTGAAGCCATAGTCAGAAAGGCTAAAAGCATCCTAGGCGAACTTAACGAGGAGCCAGAATTCTTTGATACTATACCTGGTTAAGGCGTTATTGCAAAGGTTAATGGTAAGACCGTTGTTATCGGTAATGAGAAGCTTATGAAGGCCTATGAAGTTGATATTACGATATCCTCTAAAGTTATTGATAGGTTAAGGAAAGATGCTAAGACCGTTATTTACGTCGCCATAGTTAATAATCTTGCTGGTATTATAGCTATTGCCGATACTCCAAGGAAGTATGCTAAAGATGTTATAGAGTATTTAAAGTCCATGGGATTGAAGATCCTCATGCTTACAGGCGATAATAAACTAACGGCTAAGGCTATAGCTGAGAAGCTGGGCATAGATGACGTTATAGCTGAAGTATTACCTGAGGATAAGGCTGAAGTTATTAAACAGCTTCAGAGAAGAGGTGAAATAATCGCTATGGTTGGTGATGGAATTAATGATGCTCCAAGTCTTATACAAGCTGATGTAGGTATTGCTATGGGAGGAGGCACAGTCATAGCTAAGGAGGCTGGCGACTTTATTCTCATTAAAAACGACTTAAGAGGAGTTATAGCTGCTATAGAGGTTGGCAAAGCAATTAGAAGAAAAGTAAAATTCAATCTACTTTGGGCATTAATATATAACATCTCATTAATACCAATAGCTGCTGGCATACTCTATCCAACTATGGGACTCATTTTACGACCTGAACTTGCTGGTTTTGCGATGGTATTAAGTTCAATATCAGTCACCACTAATGCCTTACTCTTGAAAAGGTGGAAACCAAAATACTTTCACCAAAAAAATTATAGCGGTTAGAAAAATTTATTAAGTAAGGCTACCTAGCCTAAGGCAGGTGACACTTGTGGTTAAAGATCCTGTATGTGGTATGGAAGTAGACCCTTCTAGAACTCAGTATAAAACTGTATACAAAGGAACGATTTACTATTTCTGTAATCTTCAATGTAAGAAAGAGTTCGAAAGAGACCCAGAATATTATCTTAAACATGGTTCTAAGGGTATGCCTAAACATCAAGGTCATGAGCTAAAGCAAAAACGTAGCTTCAGTTGCTGTCTATAACATTAACATTTGAGTATCACATCATCACTAGTTTACTGATTTATTTTTGAGTACTTCTCGTAGACGCTATAGACATTGCCAATATTATCAATAGTGCTCCAAACGCTTGCTGAATACCCATTACCTCTCCTAAACATATATATGCAAATATAGATGCAAATACAGGTTCTGATAAGAAAATAATTGCCGCTATGGCGGGACTTACGTATCTTTGTCCAAATACTTGTAGTGCAAATGCTATATTGCTACATACTATAGCTAGATACGTTATTGATAATATTATTTCTGGCTCCACAATATCTATTCCTCCACTAATGAAATCTGGTATAATGAATCCTAAAGCAGGAATCATTTCGAAGAATGTAAATACTAGCGGATCTCCGAAACTATATTTGCTTACAATTATTACTTGTGCAGCCCACATAACAGCTCCTATTAATACAAGCATATCTCCTATATTGAAGCCTGTACTAGGAGCTGTCAGCATATATAACCCTATAATTGATAAGAATAAGCTCATACCCAGGCTTATCGAATATTTCTTCCTAATGAGTCCTTCATATAAATGTACAAAGACTACGTTAAGACCTGTTATGAAAGCTGAGTTAGATGCTGTTGTGTATCTAGTACCCCATCCCTGAAGCCATAATCCAAGAGCATATGCAATGCCTGCCAGCAATCCCCCTTTTAAAGTCTTAGCATACAGTCTTCTAGAGGCATATACATATATAATGTAGGGCGTTAGAGTAATAGTAGCTATTAAACTTCTAATCCATGTATATGAGAATTCACTAATATTAGTGACTACGAACTTGATTACCGGAAATGATGAACCCCATAGGATTGATACTATTATTAATGCTATAAGGCCTTTCACCTTAACGTTCAGTGAGATCACCTAAGAACATAAATAATGGAATATCTGTAGATATAGGAGTAGAGAATAATAAAAAAGTTATAATTCTCTAGATTTCTTTGAGGGCTTCTTTGTATGCTTTAACTACTTCTTCAGAAGGTCTTGCGCGTGGTGTTAGTAAGCTTACTATTATTGCTAGTATTAATCCTACTATAAGTCCTCAGCTTCCCGCAAATATACCGAATGGATTCTTAATTATGAACCTCGTTATAATCACTGTGATGAATCCACCAATAACACCTGCCATGACACCATACTTTGTCATGAATCTTATTCCTAATAATGGTGGTATTGTTGCTGTTGCTACTATTGCACCAAGAATTGATGCGAGTGCTCCTAATGCTACCAAGTAGTGCAGGGTATATGAACCACTTTAAGAAGCCGAAGAATAGGTATATTACCATGCCTATTCTTGCGTATAGCATTACTTTTTCGCTTGGAACACCAAGTTTAGTTTTCCCCATAATATCATTAGATGTTACTGTTCCTAGACTAAACACTTGTGCGTTTAGACTTGAGGCCATTGCCGATATGGCACCTATTGCTACAATAATGAATACAGCCCATGGCAGGAACTTATAAACCATCGTTATCAATACTTTATCTGGTTCTTTAAAGTGTGGTAGTATCCAACCAGCCATAGCTGATGCATATCCTTGAACTAAAATTACATCAACCCACGCTAAGGTCATGAATAAAGGCCATACATACAGGAATCTCTTATCCTTAGTACCATATACTGGTATCCATATATGGGGATGATATATCCACCCCATTCCTACCGGTAATGCCCATAACCATAACATTAAGTCATTCCATATCTTTCTATAACCAGGTTCTGTGAATAATATTGGGTGTTCTTGAACTAGTTTCGGAAAGATGTTTAGTCCTCCAGCTAATGATAGTAGCCATGTTCCTAGAATGAAGCTAAATGATATGAATATGGCTCCTTGGACTATATTTGCCCATGCTACAGATCTTAATCCTCCAAGCCATACATAGATTGCTACTAAGACATATATCAGGAAGCACCCTATATAGAATGGTATTCTCCCTCCACTAGCAACGTCAAGTATATAGGCTACTCCTCCTAGCTGTACTTGCATGTATGGTATTACGGCAATTATTAGTATTATTGATACTATGACTACCAGAGCTCTACTTCCATAGTAATGGTATAACTTGCGTCCCGTTGTCTATATTCTAGGTCCTAGTACTACCCATTCAAATCCCGTAATTAGAATGTCATGCTCCAAAATGCCATAAGCCCTGTTATACCATCTAGGTAAAAGAGTACTATGAATCCCATAAAGCTTAAAGCACACCATTGTGTTGGTCCGTAGGTAAAGAAGGCTGCTATCCAGCCTAATGCTCCCCTGCTGTAATATATTCATCTGCTGATTTTGGAGGATACTTTCTACCAGCTAAAGCTCCAGCAATGAAGGTTATTATCAGAAAAGCAAATATAGCTGCTATATTAATTATCCACATTTCGGGCATATTCTATCACCTTCTTGTAAAACTTCGATAATTATATACAGCCCATATGAGGTACAGTATTACTGTTATTGTAGGATGTTCTATCCAATACCAGAACGCTGATAATGGCAGTACCACAAATACTAATGGGCATGGCTTACAAAATATCATTGTTCCAGGCCAGAAGTATAATAGTATGTTTATGATCAAGATAATGGGAAAGATCTACCATATTACTCGTCCGTTGGTGGATGAACACTCTTAGGGTGCAGGTGACTCTGAATATGCAATAATATAAAAAACTAGCGCTCTAGCTCACTATAGGAGTCTTGAAATCATTTTACTCACATACTATTTATATATAGAATTAAGAATGCTTAAGTATAAAAGATATAATAGACATATTTTAATTATAGTTATAATATCATGGCGTTATAATTATTATTTTCGCTACTTACATTAATTAGATTTAAATATACTATATTTCAGCTTCTAAGAGAGAATGGTGGATATTATTAATTTTTAGACTGAATTTAGTACTATTTCATAGAAGTAGCCATGATAAAAGAAAAGGCATCATCATTGTTAGAGCTATGATAAATACAAAGAGGTGATTACTCTTTAGAGCCTGTGTCATAGAATTTAATCGTGAACTCCTGGAAAAGGCTTTTTATTCGATACTATTAGTATTCGTATTCATCATTGGTATTATGATTAGGATTTATTTAACACCATACTCTACTGGTTCTGATATTCCACAATTCTTAGGGTTTGCTGATACAATGCTTAGACATGGACTAAAATTTTATGAGTACGCCAGCACGTCATCAAGCATTAATGAGAGATGGCCTTATCCTTGGCCATACATTTATGGACCTATATGGGCTATAATACTTTCATTTTTAAGATACTATTTAGCTCCGCGAGCCTATGTTTATAGTTACTGGATTGGTCAAGTATATTACGTTAAAGTTAGTATCGATTGGATCATAGTAGTAAAGTCTATATTGATAATAGCTGATGTAATAAACTTTATATTAATATACTTGATTTCAAGGAAACTTACAGATAATAAGAAGTATTGGATACTCGCTCCTTCAATTTACTTTCTACATCCTATGGTGATATATATTACAGGTATATATGGGATGTTCGATCAGCTGGCTCTATCACCTTTTCTCTTCTCTATATACATAGTCTTATGCAGTAGGGGTAATAGTGATAAAATGTTCGCTTCAGGAATATTTACTGGTTTATCTATATTAATAAAACATGTGATTCTAGCCCCATTACCCTTAATAGCCATTTATATAGCTAAACATTATTCAATTAAAAAATCACTAGCATGGTTTCTAGGAATAGTGATATCCGTTCTAGCAGTGTTTACTCCCTTCTTAGCTTCAATAGAGGGTAATATCAATGAAATTCTAAAGCTATTTACGTATCCATTGAGTACTTACTATGTAGAACCCATATGTTATAGTTTTAATGGATTATCAAGCCTTATTTCATATCTTTATAAGCATTACGGTATAGAGCTTGGCTATCTTCTGAAATTATGGTGGATTCCCTTCACAAGTCTATTATCATTTCTCGTAATTCTTTCCATTAAAAGACATATAGATTTAATTTATTTAATCACTGTAGCTTATACTATTAGTATTACTACTTATTGGCGAATAAATCATCAGTACTTTGTAGCTTTGATAGCATTTCTATCATTAACATCGACATATTTTCTAGAGAAGGAAAAGCTTTGTGAAACTAAATTAAGCCGGATACATTTACTAAACACCTTGAATATAGCTTTAATAGCTATTATAGGATTTTGGGTTTTTATGTATCCTATTAGTTTCTGGTTTCACGTCCATATAGAAAATCCTAACTGGAAACTAATAGAAATTATTAATAGATTTTCATTAATGGTGTTTGAAGAAAAGTACTATGTTATTTATTCATTAGTATTGACCCTAACTGAATACTTTTATATATTCCTATCCCTGCTTCTATATAGGGCATTAAGGGAAAATGCAACTTAAAATTTCACTTAAATATTACTTACAGAGTAGGTGTAGATATCGATATGAATAATATAAAGGTAATTAAAAGGAGTATTAGAGAAAGAATATGGAAGCTTCTAGAGGAGAGAAATATAGCCAAATTTCCTAGGCCCGTATATGGTCGTATTCCCAATTTTGTAGGTGCTGATAAAGCAGCATTGAACTTATTCCGTATGGATATCTGGAGAAATGCGAAGATTATTAAAGTTAATCCTGATTCCCCCCAACAACCTGTAAGGTATAGGGCATTGATTGAAGGGAAAATGCTTATCATGCCCTCACCTAGGCTTAAAAGTGGATTTATACTATTAGATCCACATGATATTCCTTCACATGCCCATAATTTTGCATCTACTATTAAAGGGGCTTTTATTTATGGCAAGATTATTGACGTTTCAGAAATTCCTAGGATAGATCTCATAGTTATTGGTAGTGTTGCTGTTTCTAAAGATGGTAGTAGACTAGGTAAAGGCGGGGGTTATGCAGAGTTAGAATATGCTATATTAAGGGAATTAAATCTTGTTGATGATGCGACACCTATAGTTACAACCGTGCACGACATACAAGTTCTAGGTGAAAATACTATTCCTAGAGAAAAACATGACTTGCCTGTTGATTATATAGTAACACCTTCAAGGATTATTAAGACAACAAATCCTTTTCCAAAGCCAAAGGGCATATATTGGGATTTACTTCCTGACAAGAAGATAAATGAAGTACCTGTACTTAAGAAACTCAAAGGGCATAGGAGGTGATTAATCATTTCTAACGAAGTTAAAACAGAAGATGCGACACTTGTAGTTACTGACATCATACTAATGACGCTTGGCCTTCCACTACATGATGAACTGGAAAAAGCATTGAAGAACCTGCGCAATGAAGTTAAAGTAGTACTCATTGAGAACAGAAAGAAAAAGTCTAATAATTTATATAAGAAGATAATTAATGAAGTACATACTAAGGCGAAGGATAAAATTAAATCATTATCATTACCATTGAATAAAGCTAAGGATTATGACATACCTTCAACACCAGCATTGATTATATATGGTATTTTTAATGGTAGATTAAGATTTATAGGGTTAATGGATGAGTTAATGGAGTATATGGTTAAGTTATCGATAGCTTATGCAGGTAAAGGTTTAGAGCTAAAAGATGCGACTAAGATAGTTAAAACTAGTCGATTAACCATAGATTTATATGTTGTGCCAGGTATACCATGTCTAAAGACCTTAAAGGCTCTTCTACCTTTACCTGCATGCCATAATATAATACTAAATGTTATAGATGTTAGGGAAAATAAAGAATTAGCCGTTAGATATCCAGGTTCAGGTCTGCCATTAACCGTAGTTAGGGAAAGTAACTATGTTAAGAGAGGGATAATCTCAGACATTAGTCAAGTAATTAAAAAGCATTAATATGATCTTTATGTAGATACCGTTATCGAATGGCTAGATCCCTTCTTTATGATGAGTGTTAAAAAATAAAAATGGGAAGTACTATCCTAGACAGTTAGTATAAAAATATTAAGGTGATAGTAATGACAGATTCTACAAAAATATCTAAAGAGGAACTAGGTAAGGCGCTTGCTGCTGTTGAAGAGAGGGAAAGAAAGGATCCTAAAAGAAAATGGGTATCAAGACTTATGAGAAGTGCTTTACAATATCATAAAATATGCCCTTATTATGATAAAAAGACATCAAAGTGTTTTCTACAGCTGGGAGAGAAATGCGATAGGGATGGAAGATTTGAGAACTGCCCGGTATTCATTAAATTCCTTGAACAAAAATATGATGAATATGTTAGTAAGGGTAGAACTCCACCAATGGATTTCTTAGATCTAACATTAGGAATATGATAAGCGTGAATAGCAGTAATTTATTCTCACTTTTGTTTTTTAAATAATTTTATTTAATTGAGAAGTAAGTTGGATATTATAGTATATGCCACGATTGCTATTATAGATGAGGTTATTAGTAGTAGTTTCAGTAACCTCCTATCACCGCTTATGAATTCTAATGGTAAATTAAGAAGATTGAAAAGTAATATCATGACGAAAAATAATTTTAGAATGACATATGAAGCACATGTAATCATATAAAGACATATAGGTATAATCACAGTATAAGGTGCTATAGCGATAAGCAAGTACTTCTTAAGCATTATCCTATTATTTAATTGAGTTATAACTCTTTCCTTCTCTATGCATTTATTCAACTCCATCCCTATGCCTATTAATAATCCTGATATGTTTTCACCATGTACTTTAAGTCTAGGCCTAAAGCCTAGAATATATGCTACTATGAAATGAGTTAACTCATGTACTATTGCAAAGGCTATTAACGCTAATACGTATAATCCATAACATTCAATTATCCCCATTTTCATCACTATGAATACTTTTGACGAGGAGTATATTTAAACATCCTCATGATACTTTCAGTTACCCCTAAATTCATTAGCGGTGTGAGCTCAGTAATACTCCTAGTTAAAAGTATTGAGTAGCTACAGATTTTTTATTAGCTAGTTATTTAAAAGAAAGTAAAAACAGAATATTATGCTAAACTCCAATAATCCTATATCGCCCATCTGGAAGTATCATTACTTGTCCTTGTTCACTCAAAGATGCTAAAGCCCTTCTAATTTTATCCTCACTTGCAATGCCTGATAATATTGAGTGTAGTTCTTTAACAGTCATGGGTTTATCCCTTAGTAGATCTAATAGTATATTCTTCAGCTCTTCCTCGTTAGGTGCCATCATCACTATTACGTCAGGGTCTTCATAGACCACTCTTAGCCTGACCTTGGAAGATCCGGTAGGTGATTTCAGTTCTTCACTATTCATATAAACCACCGTAATTCCAACTTTATACCGAGAAGCTATAATGAGAATACTAGGACTTAAACGTTAATGAAAATAGGAAGTTAATGTAATAAGTTCTCTAAACCTTTATTACTACTTAGACTCTATAACCTTAATGTATGAGGTAAGAGAATGCCATGCCCATGGTATGATGGTGGCTACTGTACATCACCAAAACTTGATAAGCCTAGTAATGAAGTTGTTGTTCCTGAGAGATGTCTAGGTGGAACCAGTTATAAGACATGTTCATTGTATGTTGAGCTTACAAGTACTACAAAGAAAGGTATTGAAGAATTCGCATCAATCGATTCAGATAAAATTAAAGAGTTAAAGCCGTATCCGTTACTCCATTACCTGAATTATGCTCCAAAATCAGGCTGTGAATACTTTATAGTATATGAACACACAGGATATTATTTAGCTTACTGCAAGGTTTTAAAAAGGCTCTTAGCAAGACATGAAATCAAGAACTGTGAGATGTTTAATAACACGTGCCCCTTAAGGAGATATGCATTAACAATGCTTAGAAAGTTAAAGTAAAAATCCTATCAGATTCATCAAAGACTAGTAGTCTACTGGTCCGGTAACGTAAGTATTTTTAAGCTACAGTGTCTTTTAGTGTAGAGAGGTGTTAAAGGGATGAGTATTTGAGGAGAAGTTAAAGGTAACTAGAAGACAGTTAAGGGATATAATTAGGGAGCTTAAGAAGTGGAAAGCACCTGCAACCATATTGCTTAGTCTATATATTCCTCCAGGTAGACCGCTTAGTGATGTAACAAGTCTACTTAGGCAGGAACTTGCTATCACTGATAACATAAAGCTCAAGCGTACTCGTGAGGCTGTTCAAAGAGCTCTTACAGCAGCACTTGATAGACTTAGTATGTTAACTAAAATCCCTAAGAATGGATTAGTAGTATTTTGTGGAGAGGACGTTAATACTAGGGACTTTATATGTTTTATGTTCAGTCCACCAGATCCAGTGCCTGTGTTCTTTTATAGGACAGATAAGTGGTTCCATACAGAGTTTTTAGAGGATATGGTTGAGGAGCGTGAAGCTATAGGCTTAATCATTGTCGAGAGAGATCAAGCTACAATAGGATTACTTCAAGGCTCTAGACTTAGGCTCTTGGAAGAACTTGAAGGATATGTTCCAGGTAAACATCATAAAGGCGGTCAAAGCCAAAGAAGATTTGATAGGATAATTGAGCAGTTAGTTGAGGAATTTTATAAGAGAGTTGGTGCTCATGCAAATAAGCATCTGCTACCACTACTTGAAAAGAATATACTAAAAGCAATCATTGTCGGAGGCCCTGGTTATGCTAAACAAGACTTTGTTAAAGGAGACTACTTAGACTATAGGCTTAAGTCAAAGATAGTATCTCGTCTTATAGATGTATCATATCAAGGTGAAGCCGGCTTAAGAGAACTTGTTATGAAAGCAGCTGAGATAATTAAAGGCCAGAAATACATTGAGGCTCTTAAAGCCGTTGAAGAATTTAAATATCATCTAGCTAAGGATGATGGATTAGCTGTCTATGGTGATGAAGAAGTTAAAAATGCACTTAAGATGGGGGCGTTAAAGTTCCTTATAATTGATGAAAATAGATCTGATGCAGATGCTCTAGCTGAAGAGGCTAAGAAATATGGAACTCAAGTATTTTTCTTAAGTGAAGACATACCTGAAGGAGAATGGATACGAAAGACATTCAATGGTATTGTAGGCATACTTAGATACAGGCTATACTAGCATTAAGACATAGATAATAACAAGATAACGTAGGGTAAATGCTTAAATACCTAATTTTAAGTAAGCCAAACCCTACGGTGTGGGAATTTGAAGGATATAATTGAAGTAGTACTATTCACTTCAAGTGAAGTTAGCGAAGCATTATGGAAAAAAGTTAAAAGAGCATGTTTTAATCTAGCATTTATCATTAAAAGACCTATAAGTATTCAAAGAGTCAGTATCCCTGGTGAAGGAGAGGGTTACACGCCATTTATTAAGATAAATGATAAGATCATACCATTGAAGGATGATGTAAATGAAGCTAAGCTATTACTTGATCTCCTTGATGTAATCAAAGGAGTTAAAACCAGATTTATATCCATAGCCTCACCACAAGCTATTGAGATTAAAGCTTACGCTTAGCTCTAGTATACCTTGTTTCAAGGATAGTATAAGCTATGAACTTATAGGCAGGTAAATAAGGTTTAATAACAGTTTCCGATTTCTCAGGGTCATAATATACTATATTATATTCCATTAACTTATCTATAAGTATTAGCGTTTCCCTGTCACTCTCTAATCTATTAATGACAACTGGAAGATTTGCTAGGAATTCAAGTATCTTTCTAGGTCGAATATTTGTTCTCTGATAAATCTCGATAATGGATGATTCAAGGATAACTCTTAAGTTTCTTAACCAATAGGTAATACCCCTGTTAACCAATGAGATAAAAGCGCCAGGTATTCCACTGACGTAGTAGTCGTACAGGTAATTAAGATCTATAGTTAGCTTGTATCTATTCCGATTTAGATATTCATCCATAAATTTAAGCATATACTTTCTTTCAAGTTCATTAAGTATGTGCTGAAGCGCACCTCTTCTTCTCAATTCTATTATGGTATTACTAAGTAGAAACCATCCTTCACCACTGGTTACAATTATGCTAAGTGGTTTTTCTAAAGGTCTTGCATATATTATCTCGTTAATTATCTCAATTAATATGGTTCTATTATATTCTAGGTTATGAACTTCATCAATAACCCATAATACTCCGTGAACTCCATGGTTTCTCGCTATTTCTACACTTTTTATTATTTCATCAACTATCTTAAACGGATTCTTAAGACGTAGTAAATTATTGAGGAGTAACTTGCCATTTAATGTTGTCGGCGAATATATTATCAATCTTGAATAATACAGTGGTATGTTTATTTGATAGAGATAAGTAATCCAGTTTGACTTTCTTAATATGTTAGCTATATATTTCAATAATTCTGTTTTACCTATACCTGAAGGTCCCCATAATATTATGAAGTCGCTACCTCTGATAGTATTTAATATGAAGTCTATGTTATTGCTTCTATCGTAAAATGACGTGTTAGCACTGGTTTTATACTTATTATCTATAAACAAAGAATTATTTGTATCATTCATCACGCTAGTATACCTCAATAAGTATGATGGGGGTGGTTAACCCCGCTGGTTAGCCTCCTTCATTCTCCCCGGTCACCGGGGTGTTAGGAGGCTCTGGGATAGGGTTATTCATCTAATTACTATTTTAGCTTTTCTCCCACTGCTTTCAGCCGTGTATTCCTAGTATTGCTGATGCAAATGAGGTTATATTTACTCTATCTTTACCTAATATTTTGTCGGCCTTGGATTTACATTCTTCTAGTATGTCTTTTGGTACAAGTCTTTTAGCAATTGATGTTGATATAAGTAATATTACTAAGTCATCCAATTGACCTAATATTGGTATGAAATCTGGTATAATGTCTATGGGGCTTAACGAGTATCCCACTATTAACGAGAGAATAAGTCTTGTGTATAGGGGTAGCTTCGGATTCTTTAGAGCTAGATAAAGTATATACGTCTCCTTAAGTAATTTACTTATGTAATTCATCATTTTATTTACAATCCTCTCTATTACTTTAACTCCAGGTACCTTCATTCCCTGCCACCTCTCTATTACGCTCCTCCTTAGCAGCATAATTAGTGGAATTCATTACCTAACCTATACTCATGGTTTATATGACGCGCATTAAAAGATCTACACCGCATTAAGGAGCCTATTAGGGAATTTTTATAGCACATGGTATTCCGACAGCACATTTTCCACATGCACTTGCACGAGCTTTAAGTTCTTCTCTAAATCTTAATGCTATTTTAGTTAACCTTGAATAACATAGATGTTTTCCCTTGTCCCAATTTCTTAATGCACCTATAGGGCATCTCTCAACACACTTATGACATTTATATCCTCTCTTTACTAGACAGTACTCAGTTGATGGCTTAGGAGTTTCTTCTATAATTGCTTCGGTTATTATAGTTCCTAATCTTACAGCACAGCCTTTTTCAGTTATTAACAGATTGTTTATACCAAATGTTCCTAAACCGGCAATATATCCTGCATGTTTGTGGCTCCACTTAGACCTTAAACTCTTAGGATCAAAATCATGAGTTGGTTTTAATGAAATAGTCTTATAACCTCTACTTTTCAATTCTTTAGCTATATAGTTACCTACTTCCTCTATTAATTTATTAGTATAGATGTATTCTAATAGCCATTGTTTAGAAGGTTCTCCACCACTCACATTTGATTTTATAGCGTCATAACTTAATGGTATAGCAAATACCACAACGGATTTGGCTGAAGGCAAAATATTTAGAGGGTGTGTAAGCCACGGGTGTATGCTTATTAATTTGTTCCAGAGCTTATTGTTTGTACTTGTTGCTGCTATTGGTGGTGGTAGCCTATACTCTATTTTGATAGTCTTAGTGAACTGATCTATGTACTCTATTAATAGGTCCTGCAATTGTGTTATTTTGATCAATTACTCACCCCAAGTATATGAGATTACGTCATAGCTTTTATCTTACCCATGTTTTGTTTAGCTATATATCCTTTGTACTTATTTATTTTACTGTAGTACCTTTTTAATACCTCAATGAATAATTTAATACTCTCCTTGTTGAGTCTATCTCTTGGTATTATGAAATCATAGTCTTCCCACGTCACATGAACGCTTTCTAAACCATACATTTCAGCAAGATATCTTAATGTTAAACATATATCAGCTTTACCGCTTGCAACAGCACTAACTGTTTCAAAATGTGTATGATATTCAGTTTCAAAACCTTTAATATGATCAGTACTAATACCATACTGTTTGAGCAATGTTTCGAGAAACAGTCTGGTACCTGAACCTACATTCCTATTAGCTAATGTAAGTTTTCCCTCCTTGAGCATTTTAAGAATATCATCTACACTCTCTACATGTAAATGGTCTCTATAGGCGAATACAAGTTCTCTTTTATAACCTTCAACAAGAACTACACGATCCTTTAACATGAATCTCTCAATAAAGGGTAAGTTATATGTCTTAGTGTGAATATCATATAGATGTATTCCAGCTATATCAGCCTCTCCTAATATTATCGCAGCTAGTCCCCCTAGAGAACCTGTCCAATGTACTTCTATATCACTAAACCCTGCCTCTCTTATACCACCAATCATGTGTTCAAGTAAAAGGTCGTGACTTCCAATAATGGTTATGTCTGGTGGCGGCTTCTTAATTTCAACTATATGTCCTAAAAAGTCGCTACAGGGCTTAATTTTCTCCATAGCATTATAATATAGTTTAAGAAGTCTACGAGCAAGAGGAGTTAATGTAGCACCCCCACCCCCCTTACCTCCCCTTTTAGCTATAATCAGTTTATGGCCTAGAATCCTTTCAACTTTAGCTATTTTCTCCCAGATGCGAGAGTATGATAGACCTAAACCTCTACATGCTGCAAGCAAGCTACCCTTTTCACTTAAAAGCCTTAAAACCTCTGCAAGAACATCATCTATTACTACTTGCCCTTTATATAGCATAAGTAAAGTTACCCTAAAGTCTATATGATTTAAAAGATTTCTTTCATTCATAATTTACTTCCAATAGAAATAAAAGGTTTTAACAAAAATAAATCCCTATCTGCTATGAATGATGAAATCTTAGTTCTGATAATTGTTTTAAAGGTATAGGGATTTATTTTCTACCTCATATAATGATTAGTGCAAACTATAGGAATAAGGATTGCAGGTATACTAAGGAGATATCATGGTTAAATGCATTCCTAAATGTTGTAAATGTTGTTGGAATACAGAAATGATGTTATTAAATAAAGATGTTGAGAGAATTCTAAGACTTGGATATGGGTTTCATGAATTTGCCTTTATCGATGAAAACGGGTTTATTAGACTAAAGAATATCGATAATCATTGTATATTCCTTGACCCAAAGACATGTAAGTGTAAGATCTATGAATTCAGGCCTATAGGTTGTAGGCTTTATCCAATAATATATGTTGAAGGTGTAGGAGTGGTAATTGATACCGAGTGCCCAGCACATAATACTATTGAACCTAGAGAACTTAATATTAAGGCTAAACTTCTCATACAAGTAATTAGAAAGTTGAAAGAGGAAGCTAAAAATAGAAAACATCATTAAGAAAGGAAGGTATAAAATGGGATTTGTAATTTGCTTGAAAACATAAGCCTTTACTAACACCTTACTAGTAATCAACGCTGTCAAGGATATTAATCATGCTTATTAATAATTTATGATATATAACAAGGAAATGGAAAAGTTTTAATTAAAATAGTGTATAAAGAATAGTTATTTATTTATGTGTATCAAATATAACTTAACTTAGGTGTAATTAACCTTGAAAGCTATTACACTTGCTGGAGGGTTTGCGACTCGTCTTAGACCATTAACACTAACTAAACCTAAGCCCCTACTTACAGTACTTGGCAAACCCTTACTTGAATGGATAATAAAAATGCTTAACCAAGCAAATATAAAAGATATAATATTCTCAGTAAAGTACTTATCACAATCAATAAAGAATAAGTTTGGTTCAGGTATTGACTATGGAGTTAATATAGTATATGTTGAAGAGGACAAGCCTCTAGGTGATGCTGGTCCATTAAGCCTTATAGCCGAAAAAGTAGGACTTGAAGATACATTTATTGTAGTTTATGGTGACATATTTTGTGATATCAATTTAACAGAAGTCATAAATTTCCATAAAAAGAAAGGCGCATTAGCGACAATGGTTCTAACTAGAGTTGATGATCCAAGTAGATATGGAGTTGCTGTTCTTGATGAAGACTCTAAAATTATAAGATTTATTGAAAAGCCTAAGAGAGAGGAGGCACCATCAAATTTAGCTAATGCTGGAATCTATGTATTTGAGCCCGAAGTCTTAAAATATATACCTGCAAAAAGACCGGCAAAGCTTGCAAGAGACGTTATACCGAAGCTTGTTGAGGATAGAATAATTTATGGTTATGTTTACCAAGGAATTTGGGGCGATATAGGTATTCCTGAAGACTACTTAAAGATAAACGTTGAAGCGCTCAAAAAATATTATCCTAAGGGATATATACATCCAAGTACTACAATTGAGGAAAATGTGAAAGTAATTCATCCCGTCTTTATTGATAGAGATGTTTACATATCTAGTGGATCAGTTATTGGACCATATAGCATAATTGAGAATAGTGTTAAGATAGGAAGATTTTCTCGTATAAGAGAAAGTCTAATACAAATGGGTACAACGATCGAATATGGCGCATTTATAATACAGTCTATTGTGGGGGAGAAATGTCATATAGGTAGGTGGGCTCGTATAGATGAAAATGTAGTCATCGGTGATGAAGTTATAGTTATGGATGAAGTGTATATTGCGAGAAGGGTAAGAATACTACCATTTAAAGAAATAGAGAGCTCGATTCATGAAGAAGGAAGAGTTATTCTATGAGTTACGTTAAAATTATGTTTACTTAAATAGGTAAGATAGGTAAGTTTAGAAATGTCAGTGAAGCCATATTCACTGCAAAAAGGATTAACATTAATGCTAATGCTAGTAGTAGAATTCTGTACCCTCTTGATCCTAAGTATTTTACTCCTCTCGATGAAGCATATGCTATAAAGGTTAACCAAGCATAATCCATCCATACATGTAATGCGTATAGGTAAATTATTCCCGTAATTAAACCTAATATAATAGATCTTTTTACTAGTTCCAAACCTAGGGTTGCCCACCATAATAAGAAGTATGGATTGAATAAAGTGAAGATTATACCTATAGCTAATGGATTTATATTAATTAATGTCATATCTATAGATTTATCTATATTTATTCCTTTACTTAATCTAATATAATCTAGTAAAAGTAAGTAGGCGAAGTATCCCATAAAACATATTGTTATTATTGCTAATGAACTTTTAATAACGAAGTTATCTAGGAAAGCTCTTGCTGTATCTAAAACTAATGCTAGTAGTATGACATATGGAAGTTCGATTATCATGTGACCTGTGGCTATTATTAAACCAACCTTCCATCCTCTTTTAATTCCTGAAGCCATTGTCATGATTGTAAGTGGTCCTGGAGATAGAGCTCCGCTAGCTGTTATTACTATTATCATAAAAGCTAGTCCTATGAGATTCATGTGATCACACAGCTCCTTTACTTAGGGAGATAAGTGTTTTTGAAATACTAAATAAGCGTATCGTCTAAACTGGAAAGAAGTCCATAGTTTATTCATTTAGACTAGTAAATGTTCTTGGTTACTCGAGTAAAAGAATTTAACTAGGGCATATAGAGCTATTGTGAGAGATCAAGGGTGATAAATACTTGAGCAATTCTCTTGAAATAAGGGTATGTCGTTATGAGGTAGGTAGAGTTAGTATAATAGCTACTGGTAGGAAATTACGTCCTAAGCAATATAGGATGAATAAAGAAGTAGATACTTCCACTAAAGCTCGTTGTCCTTTCTGTCCTGGTAATGAATATGATACTCCGCCAGCAATTCTTGTATTAACCAAGGAGATAAAATTTACAAAAGATGATGAGAATTCTAGGGTTAAAGACTGGCTTGTTAGAATTTTTCCCAATAAATATCCAGCATTAAGTAGAGAGCCAAAAGCCGAAAGAGGCGAATTCACCATATATGGTTACCATGAAGTTATAGTTGAAAGCCCCCTACACGATGAAAATGAATATCTTAAGAGACTAGATCATATGTATTACATGCTCCTAGCCCTAAGAAAAAGGATAAAGGAAATATTTGATGATCCTAATATCGAAAATATCTTGGTCATAAAGAATTCAGGTGCAAGGGCAGGAGCAAGTATTAGACATCCTCATTTGCAATTATTTGCTAATACTTTTATCCCACCTAATATTATCAATGAGATTAAAGGATTTGAAGAATACATGAGTAAATTTGGTGAATGTCCTTTATGTAATATATCAATGAACCGTTCTCCTAGAACAATTTTAGATACAAGATACTTTAGGGTAGAAGCTAGATATGCTCCTCGACAATCCTACGAACTCATAATCATACCTAAAATACATAGAGAAAGCCTGTTAAAGGCAAGCGATGAAGAGCTGAAAGACCTAGCATGGGTATTAGGTAATGTTATAAGAGCACTAAAAAACCTTCTAGGTGAAATAGATTACAATTATTGGATACACATGGCACCTAAAAATGTAGGGAAGGAATATCACTGGCACATAGAATTACAGCCCCTGATTGAGACTTGGGGTGGTTATGAGAAGGGAAGCGGTGTCTACATTGTAACAGTTAAACCTGAAGATGCAGCTAGTAAATTAAGGGAATTACTTGCTACTTAACCAGCCCTAAGTATCCTATGATATCACTTGCGAATCTATCAGGATTAAAGTATAGTGCTTTTCTATAGGCTCTCTTTCTCATTTTAAAATACTCCTCCCGCTGCATCCTCAACACCTTAATTATGTAGTTAATAGCTTCATCATCAGTAGCATACATATAACCATTCCATTCATGAGTCAATAATTCTGCTAGCCCTGATTTTAATGGTATTACAGGAATAACACCTTGACTCATAGCCTCAACAGGTGCCATACCGAAATGCTCTCCTATCCTTAAATGAACATAAACTCTTGATTCTCCATATAGTTTAACTAATTGTTTAGGCGTAAGAGGCCTGTCTATGAATTCTATATCTTTAACACCCTCGGCCAAGGACTTTAATTCATTATAATAACTTTTATATCGAACGTCTATAGTACCAACAATTATCAGCTTAGCATTAGGTATAGTAGGCTTTACTTTATCTTTAAATATTTTGATTAAGATGTCTAGTCTCTTATGAGGAACAAATCTGCCGACACTTATAATTGTTGGTCCTGGATCATAATTGAGATCTGGTTCCTCTTCAAAGAACTCCCAAGGTATTGCTGGATACACTATATTACTTTCAAGTCCAAATTTCTTATAGAGAACTCTAGCTGTATAGCTTGAATTTGTCATTTTGAGATCTACAAATCTATATAGGTCTTCATAGAAGCTAGGAAATCTATACATTTTTAGAAACTGTTCAATATTATTAGATGTTGATTCTTCTTCAAAGGGGAAGTGGATATATATTGCTGTGGTTATATTAGGCTTAATGATCTTCGATAGCACAAGATATATAGGTTCTTGGATCATTGATAATATCACGTTCGCATTAAAGCTGCTTAGTGCCTCATCTAATGTTACAAAAAGGTCAATTATTTTTTGAATTCTCGCATCGCTTGATGGTAATTTTGCTTTCTTAAACAACTTAAATCTTATATTTTTTGTCTCTGGAAAAAACTCTGGATTTCTTGCTGCCGTAAGAACTAGAACTTCGTAGTTACGTTTATCTAACTCATACAATAGTATTTGAGTTAGTCTTTCACTTCCCCCTATAACATTTAAATGGGGATGAACTATTATCAAGCCTGTCCACCGAGCTTACTACCTACATGTAGTAAAATTTGAGGGATTTTTATTTTTTTCCAAAGTAGAATAATAAATCATAGTCAGTTATTCGTATAAGTAGATTTTAATATTGGATTCAATATCAATTCAACTGGAAGACTATCATATACTTGGGAGGAATAATGTCATATGAAAAACAAGTTTAGAGTAAAAGAAGTACTTATACCTTATGTACACTTTCATTGGGACTATGAATGGTATAATCTTAGTGAAGAATACAACGTCTTCTTAGTAGATGTAGTAAAGGATATAATTAGACTTTTAAAGGAAGGAACCATTGATTCCTTTACATTTGATGGTCAATATTCCATTCTTGAAGACTACTTACGTCTGTATCCTGAGCACTTACCAGTAATAGCAGAACTTGTTAAAAACGGTAAACTTGAAATAGGTCCATGGTATATCCAACCTGATTTATACTCTATATCAGGTGAGTCTATAGTAAGGAACTTATTAATAGGGATATTAGAGTCGGAAAAACATGGCAATTATCTAAGGGTAGGTTATGTCCCAGATTCTTTTGGACATCCTCCTCAAATGCCTCAAATAATGAGAGGATTTGATATATACGTTTATGTATTTTCGAGAGGTTATCCACTAGATTTAATTAAATATGGATCTGAGTTTATATGGGAGGCCCCTGACGGCTCAAGAGTATATGCATTCTATTTACCCTTACATTACAACATAGGTTATGAATTAGGGCTTAAGACCCCACCTTACGATCCCTGGTTGGTTCTTAAAGGCTTAGATGGAGAAGTTTCATTTACACCGAGCATATACTTTAAGACTTTGAAAGCATCAAAGGAGGATATAAGAAGAGACCTTTATAGGATAGTTGACGAATTATGGAAGTATACAAGAACAGGAATAATTTTATTACCTATAGGAAGTGATCATTCAATAGTGAGAAGGGATATAGGTTTAATCTTGAAAATTATTAAAGATGAAGTCTCTTCTAAGAAACAAGCAGGATTTTCAATAGGACTAAATTCTCTAAATAAGTACTTGAACTCCATAAATGTTAATAGTCTAAAAATATATAGGGGCGAATTACGTAGTGCAAGGTATCGTGTAATATTATGGGGTACCATAAGCTCTAGGATAACGTTAAAACAATTGAATAATCTAGCTGAGCGATTATTAATTTCATATGTAGAGCCTTTATCAGTTGTAAGAGCTATTTTTTATAATGATGATTTAAGAAGCTATTTAAGAAATTTGTGGAAGATTCTCCTTAAATCACAGTTTCATGATAGTATATGTGGTACAACAACCGACAAGGTATATGAGATATGTAAGTCTAGATTTATTAGAGTGATTAAGGCAAGCTGTATGATTATTCTTCAATCATTGGTAAAGCTGGGTAGATTACTGAATGGTAATAGAGATGTTATTGTTACATTTAATCCATTGCCTTATCATACTAAAACTGTGGTATTTATTAGCATTCCTTCAAATATAAAGGATCCATCAATACTTTATAAAGGAGAGTATATACCTCTCCAATGCATAGGAAACCTAAACATGCAATACAAGTGTTATGTTTGTACACTCTCTCTACCGCCTATGTCAATTGAATCAATAAATATCATCAGTGGCCATCCTAAGACAGATAATTTTGACCTTACTGCCTATGGAAATGTGATTGAGAATGAGTACATAAAAGTAATAGTTAATAGTAATGGTAGTATTACATTGATTGATAAAAGGAATAATAAATCGTATGATAGCATAAATGTATTAGTTGATAGAGGAGATGCAGGTGATTCATATAATTATGATCCTCCGGATACAGATCATGTAGTAAAGAGTTCAAATGCAAAGGGAAAAATAAGGTTATTGGAAGTAGGTCCACATAGGGCATGTATTAGTGTTAACTTAGAACTTAGAGTTCCAAGAGAAGTAAAAAATAGAGTAAGAAGTCAAAAACTTGTATCGCTTCCTATAAACATTAAGTACATAGTATATAGAGGAATCCCTAGGGTTGATGTCATCGTCAAGGTATTGAATAAAGCTAAAGATCATGTATTGAGGACTTCTTTTCCATTAATTAACAACTCTAGAATCATAAGGGATTTACCTTTTGAATTTAGAGAAGCTATATTGCAGGAACCTACGAAATATGCAACATCTCTGGAATATGAGCCAAGAAACATCGTATTTCGTAGCTGGATAGGAATAATATCAAGTAAACATGGTTTAGTAATTGCCACAAAGGGTTTACACGAAGCCTATGTCATAGGTAATAACCTTGAAATAACGCTACTTAGATGCTTTAGTAGCTTATCTAAATGTAATCTTAAAACTAGGAAAGGTCATGCAGGACCTCCTATCATGACTCCAAAAGCACAATATGAAAATGAGGTTCTTGAGTTTCAATATTCTATTTTACCCCTCTGTGAGAGTGATATACATGAATTTAAGTTTATACAGCATATAGAATCCTTCCTTAAACCTGCAATAGGCATTTATATTGATAAGAATGTTAGAGAAGGGAAACATAAGAACCTATCATTATCTCTTTTGGACTTAGAACCACCTCTAATCCTCTCGGCTTTTAAACTCAAGGAGGACAATATTAATGAGATTATAGTTAGGATATTCAATCCCACAAGTAGCGCAAAAAGCATAAAACTGAAAAACATATGCAGGATAAAATGCCTAAATATCTTTGAATCTAAGTTAAGTGAAAAACCTACTACGGTATTGGACTTGACAAAAGAGTACATTATACAGTCTTTTAAAATAAAGACGTTCATTATAAGGAGAGATAAACAGTAGAAAGACAAAAGAGGCTGTATGAGCTAATGCGACATCAGTAGGTAGTTCATTTACGAAAGCTTTTTATTTATCACTTTATAGTAGTAAACTAGACCCGGGGTGATTCTAGTGCCCGAAAGATTATACATATACCTTATTGTGGGAATTATTATAGGATTGGTGATAGGTGTCATCATAGGTTATCTTGCTGCACCACCTAAAGCTGCTCCTGGAGTAACCACAACAGTAACTACTACTGTAACGAAACCTCCAGCTGTAAAAGAAGTAACAATGTGTTATCCTACATGGTGGGCTGATTATTGGTACTGGAAGGAAGTCTTGATTCCGGAATTTGAAGGATATATGGCAAGACAGGGTAAGTATGTTAAAATAAAGATTGTTGAATACCCCTCACCTGACGAGCCCTATAGGGATAAGTTAATTACTGATATGAAGGCAGGTACTGCTCCTGATATTGTATTAATTGATAGCTTCTGGGTACCTGCTTTAGCTACGGCTGGTTATCTACTTGATATAACCGATTTAGTTGAGAAGTGGGATGACTGGAAAGAATTCTATGATTCAATGAAGGCCATGTCTGGTTGGGGTGGAAGGATATATTCTGTTGTACTTAGTACAGATGTAAGACCACTATACTATAGGAAAGATATATTCATTGCTGCAGGAATTATTAAACCTGGAGAAAAATGGGTTCCTAAGAGCCTTGATGAAATTCTAGATGTTGCAAGAAAGATTAAAGCTTGGGCAGAAAAGGAAGGCTATGAAATTTACCCAATAGCACTTAAGGCAGGTGTTCTAGGAGGAGAAGCTACTACAATGCAAGGATTTTATATGGTTCTTTTAGCATATGGTGGTAGACTATATGATTTTAAAACAGGTAAGTGGATCGCAAAAAGTACTCCACTATTGAAGACTCTAGAATTTTATTATAAAATATATATTGAGGAAAAACTTAGTGTTCCACCAGAATTCTGGTTAACAGGTAAGCCAATCGATAAAGCACATGAACTCTTACGTGATGGTAAATTAGCAATATTCTGTACCTGGGATGGTGTGTGGTTCGATACTGCTAATCCTGCACATAGATGGTATATCACAAAGAACTTTAAAGGAGAGTCAGCTACTAGAGACGAAGTACTAGACTATACAATTATGCCCGGACCGGAAGGAAAGCCAGCTACTATTTCAGGAGGTTGGGCTATAGCAATATATGCTAAAGCTAAGGAGAGAGGAACCGTCGATATTGCATGGGAATTTATTAAGTTCGTTATGTCCAAAAAGGCATGGATAAGAAGATGGATAATATTTGGTGGAGGACTACCTCCAAGAAAGGACGTACCTGAAGATCCACTCTACAAGGGTAGAGTCGATGAATACACCCTATGGAGAGTAAAGAACTTACTTCCTTACACTACATTTAGACCTGGTCTTCCAGAATACATGAAGGTATCTGAATTAGTTCAAAAAGCAACAGAGAAAATACTAAGAGGAGAAAAACCTGAAGATGTCCTTGAGTGGTATAAATCAGAGCTAACGAGAATTGTGGGACCGGATAAAGTAGAGGAATTACCCTGAGGGTAATGTTACTTAAAAACAATATGTTTTTTAATTAACTTTCCCTCTAATGGTGTTTATATGAAGGAGGAGAAAATTCTATTAATTCTCATGGTCCCTGCACTCACTATATTCGCTTTATTTATGTTAGCACCAAGTATATGGGGTGTTTATATATCCTTTACTAATGAAGCGTTGGTAGGTCCTGCTGCTAGAAACCCTAGGTTTGTAGGCTTAGAAAATTACTATAGAATACTATCTGATAGAGATTTCATAAATTCTGTTAAAAATTCAACAATCTTTGTTATAGGTTCCGCTGTCCTTGGGCAAAACTTCTTAGGCATGACATTGGCAGCTTTAACACATAGAAGAAGAAAAATATGGAATAAGATAAAATACGCTGCAATACTTGCATCAACAACTTGCTTTCTATGTTGGATTACACCTGAAATGGTGCTATCATTGGAGTGGCTTGCTTACTTAGATTATGATTATGGGTTTCTAAATGATATATTAGAAGCTCTCATAAAGGTTAGAATAAACTGGTTCTATTACTATCCAATGTTATCTATAATTTTAATAAACATTTGGTGGGGCACAGGTTGGTCCATGCTATTATGGAGATCAGCATTCGAAAGCATACCACCAGAATTAGAGGAAGCTGCTGAAGTAGACGGATGTACCGGCTTTCAAAAATACAGATACGTTATATTACCTTTACTTAAAGGAGCTTTTGCTATAAACTTAATATTAATTACCATATGGACCTATGGCGTTACAGGCTTTGTTCTAGCTTTAATGGGTTATAGAGAAGAAACTACATTAATGACTATCTATGCCTATCAAAAAGCGTTCAAATTTTATGAAATAGGGTACGGTTCGACGGTATGTATATTTATATTCATAATATGTCTAGCATTAAGTTTAATTTACTATAAAATGCTGAAGGTGAGAGAATGAAGTACAGGAGAAAGCTAATAAATGCCCTAGTGATCATAGTAAATAATTTAATTCTCATAGCAATAGCTCTATATTTCATAGCACCTATGATATGGTTATGGGTTTCAGCATTCCGTATAAATCCTTCATTTAAGGTTGAATTTAATAATTGGAGTCTGGAAAACTTTATAACAATATTCTATCACAAGAAGACTGCTACATGGATTAGGAATAGCATCATAATAGCATTATCTACGTCGGTACTAGTTACATGTCTAGCAAGTCTTGCCGCCTATCCTATGGCTAGACTTGAATTTAAGGGAAAAATGCTCCTACATACTTTAATGATATTATCAATGACTATACCATTAAGCTCAGTATTAGTACCTACGTATAGCCTAATTAGAGCGTTGAAGCTTGAAAACACGTTACTTGGCGTTATTTTAGTGTGTACTGGTAGAGCTATGCCTATGGCTATATGGATAATGAGAGAGTTTATAAGAACCATTCCTAGGGAAATAGAGGAAGCTGCATGGATTGATGGATGTGGAAGAATTATGACTCTAATTAGAATAGTTCTTCCATTAGCTGCGCCAGGATTAGCTGTTGTAGCTTTAACCTCCTTTGTTGGTGCTTGGGGCGAGTTTTTGGTGCCTCTCATAGTGATATCCTCAGATGAGTTGAAACCTATATCTCTTGGCCTCTATGATGCATGTCTCGAACATACAAGAGCTTGGGGTTATGTTACAATAGATTATGGGCTATTAGCGGCGATAGCGATAGTCTATGTCATAGTACCTACAATAGTTTATGTAATTCTAGGTAAGTACCTAGTTAGAGGTATGGTAATTGGTGCCTTAAAGAGGTAAAGTATTTTAATAGTGGTGTTTATAAGCTTATAATGTCGCTAGTCTCTATATTAGGTTCTGCTTAAATTATAGCTTCCTCAGTTCTTACATCAAATATATGTAATTTATTAATATCAAATTTGATCCATATTTTCTCTCCAGGTTTAAAGCTAATCTCGCCCGGATACCTAATTTTAATCACGACATCAGATACCTTCACGTTAATTAAGGTCTCTGGTCCAAGGGGCTCAACGATATATACTTCAGCCATTACACTATTAGGCTCATTAGCTTTGGCTAGAGTGATATCTTCGGGCCTAATTCCTAGTATTACTTCGTTTGTAGACGCTTTCTCTTTGACGAGCTTACTTAACTTTGGAGGCAATATAATTTCAGCTTTATCCTTCTTCAATAGTATTTTGTTGCCTTGTTCATGTATTTCCATTAATATAAAATTCATTGGGGGGCTACCAATAAAGCCTGCTACAAACTTCTTCTTAGGTTTATGGTATATTTCATGGGGGCTTCCTATTTGTAGAATTTTTCCAGCATTCATTACAGCTATTCTATCGGCTAAGGTCATTGCCTCTACTTGGTCGTGTGTAACGTAGATTGTTGTAACTCCAACTTGTTTTTGTAATCTCTTTAACTCGGCTCTCATATATACTCTAAGTAAAGCATCAAGATTACTTAAAGGTTCATCTAGAAGCCAAACTTTTGGATTCCTAACAAGTGCTCTTGCTAGTGCAACTCTTTGCTGCTGACCACCAGATAATTGTTTAGGATACCGGTCGAGAAGATTCTCAATTCTCAACATCTTTGCGACTTCTCTAACTTTTTTATCGATTTCGTTTTTTGGTATTTTCCTTAATTTTAACGGGAAGGCTATATTATCATAAACCTTCATATGGGGATATAAGGCCCAAGTTTGAAACACCATAGCAACATCTCTATCCTTTGGTGGTAAATCAGTTACATCTTCATCATCTATAAGAACTTTTCCTTTTGTAGGTCTTTCAAGACCTGCTATTATTCTAAGAGTAGTGGTTTTTCCACACCCTGAGGGTCCTAGTAGAATGAAGAACTCTTTATCATATACTGTGAAATTTATGTCCTGTACAGCAATAGTGTTGGGAGGAAATATTTTAGTAACATGCATTAGAGCTACCTTCGCCATGAATCTCCCTGTTTCTATCTTAGATAATCATTAATATAAGTCTAACGCGAACATGTCACATATTAACTTAGCTAGAAAAGCAGAGGACGTTAGAAGAGTTAGTGACAGGGAGATTCATAATAACTAGCAAAGATATGAGAGATCATGCAATCTATAGAAGGATAGCTAGATACTAAGAATCAAAAGAGCAGGAATTAAAACATTATTACTTCACTACACTTTAAACATCCCTCTTTCCCTTCTATATGCATAGAGCTATCAATGGGCTGCCATATCATTGTTACCTTTTTACATTAACATTTACCTCCTTGATCTCCTTTACTATACTTTCGTGCTCTTTAACATTACTTATTCTGCAAGGTAAAATCTCTGTGAAGGTAAATAGCTATTGATCTACAACATAGTATGACTATTAAGGTATAGGTTACGGAAGTTGTACATCTCTAAGTGCTAAATATGTTAAGTATTTTAGATGAAAATGTTGTGCAAGTTTACCATTATTATTCTCACTCTATTGTTAATTCTATTAATCTAGCTTCAATATCTTCTACAGAAGCACCTAATCCCCCAATTCTTATGACTCCTTCTGATGTTTCTAATAGTATTGTTCGTATTACATCATCAGCTGTTTTTTCTATCTGTTTAACATATCCTTCTATATTAACTGATTCACGAGCTCGTACGCGATAACCTTTTACTCTTGATTTTACGTTATATCCTTCGTCGAGAGCTCGTGAAATTAAATCTATAGCGAGCCAGTGATGAGTTGTGGTATATTTCATTCCTTTATTAATGGTTAAGGGTTTGATTACTTTAGCAACCCTCCAATAGCCAAAGTAATAGATCTCATATGTTATCAGTATGAGTTCCCACTCACGTGAATGCATGATGTAGCTTTCACCAAATATCATTGCATCAGTTAAGTCTATTTCAAGCATTTTGACTATACCTGTTGGGAGGACCCTTAACTCAATTCTATCAATGTATCCTAGCTTCTCTAGGAGTTTTCTTTCATCTACTTCAGAGATCACCGTTATAGCTAAGATAGAATTATTGTTGTTTTGAAGCCTTTTGACTATAGATTGATGTAGCCTGTTTAATACGTAGTTATCTGTTGATAGAAATCCATCATACTTCATGTTACTTATTAACTTCTTAGCTTTTTCTATACCTGAATCCAAACTATAGTTAATCCATATTAGAGGTTCTCTCTCACGTACGTTAGATGAATAGAGTTTAGATAATTCTTCTATAAGTCTTGAAGTTCTAGAATATATTTCATCTATATATTTCCTAGTATAGTAATTTAATGCTATCTTTGGCGGTAGGGCGTGATAAGTTCTGGGTCTTCCTATTTTAACTTCGATTAAACCTTTTTTTAATAATGACTCAAGTACTTCATATATTCTTGGTTGAGGTATATTGGCTTTAGATGCTATTAAAGTTGCAGATGCTTCACCTAGTTCAATTAATGCTAAATATGCTTTTGCTTCATAGCCACGTACACCTATAGATTCTAATAACTTTAATAACTGTGCAATATCAGTCAAGTTTACCACGACCTAATCAACCTATACTTTAATTACTAGTGTTTTTAAGGCTTAACACTTTCATTACATAAAATGTAGATATCGATCTCATAACAGAATTGTTTCTCCGCTCAGTTAATGCTCTTAATAAATTCTTTATAACCTGCTTTAGCAATAGTATGTAAGTAGAATGATGAGCGATCTCGGATCAGAGTGATGAAGAGCCGTGTGAGGGCTGATTTCATTACATAGAAATTATATTGCTGATAATGAAATACCATTGATTAATTAATGTGGGGAGTGTAATTAACTTTTAAATTCGACATAGTTATCTACATGCTTACCGATGTCATATACTTCAGTTACCAAGAATAATATCATAAAAGTTTATATAACTATGAGGTAGCTTATTAGGTCAGAGGTGCTAGTTGTGAGGAGTATCTCGACCTCCGCTTTGATAAGCATTTTCATTATATTAATTATAATCGCTGGAGTTGCGGGATATTTCGCTGGCTCAGCTGCAGTTCCTCCACCTACTACTGTAACCACAACTGTAACTACAACAGTTACTGGAGCTCCAGGCGCACCTGTAACTGTAACTACTACTATAACAAAGACTGAGACAAAAACGGTAACGGCTGCTCCTACTGCTATTGAGTGGCCTACAAAAACTATAAAGATCATTGTTGGATGGGCAGCAGGCGGAACTTCTGATACCTCAACGAGAGCATTAGCAGCTGCTCTTGAGAAATATCTTGGTGTAAGAATAGTTGTAACAAATGTCTTAGGCGCACTAGGTTCTGTTGGCGCAAAGGAGGTCTTAATGGCTCCTCCAGATGGGTATACGTGGTTTGGAGGAGCTTCGGTTCATGGCACATGGCCTGTGCTAGGATTTGGTGATATAAGCTGGACCGACTTTTATCCATTCATAGCATTTGTTTCGCCAACTGCTATTTATGTTAGAGCTGATTCACCATGGAAGGATCTAAAAGATTTACTGGAAGATATTAGAGCACATCCCGGAAAATACAAGTATGGTTCTCCTGGTCCAGGAAGTAATGGCCAAATATTTGCTGAATTAGTTTTAAAAGCAGCAGGACTTAAAGGTGCCGCAACGCACATTCCATACAAAGGAGGACGTGAAGCAGGAACCAAGTTGCTTGCAGGTGAAGTTGATTTTGCCTCTGTAACTATGGGAGATTTACTAGATTACGCTAAAGCAGGTAAACTGCGCATATTAGCAGTACTATGGCATGAAGATCTACATATTGAAGGATACCCATATAATCCTGCACCTTCCATAAAGAGATACTTCCCAGAGCTCTTAGCTTATACAGGTATTAATCCAGCCTATGGAATCTATGTGCCGAGAAAGACTCCACCCGAAATAATAAGTAAAATAGCTATATCATTCATAAAGGCTGTTAAGGAAGATGTTATATGGAAGGTTGCACAGGAGAGAGGATTAGTCCCATACTTATGTTTAGGTGTAGCCGCTGATATGCTTATGTCTAAAGTAGAATCAGCTCGCAGCTGGCCTCTCTGGGAGCTTGGAATAGCTAAAGTAAATCCTGCAACCCTAGGTATACCTAAACCTGAAGAATGGAAATGGCCTCCACATGATAGAGCTAAGGAAACGGAAGAGAAATATCCCTGGCCTAAGGAGTGGGCTGACTTTGGTTGTATGAAGTACGCTCCAGGGTAATTAATATCAAGTAGGGTGATATCCTTGAGAAAAAAGAAAATCAAGATAATTTTTTTAAATTTAGATTTCCTCACATCTATCATACTGATAGGCTTTAGTATATATGTAATTTATGAAAGTATTAGAATGCCTACATGGTATAAGGGTATTTTAGGATTTCTTGCTTCACCAGGTTTCTTTCCATTCATAGTAGGTATATTCTTGCTCTTCTTGAGCGTAGTACTAATGATTAGAACCATTAAGAAATTAAACCTCAGTCCTAATATAAATGTCAATATTAATATTATAGATATCATTAAGAGCAAAAGTCTTGAAATTAAGAGGGGAATAGTAGTAATAGTATCCACAGCACTCTACATTCATTTCTTTAAAGCATTACCCTTCACAATATTGACATTTATCTATCTAGCCTTTCTATTCTGTTTCCTAAAAGCTTCACCAAAAGTCTGGATTAACATAGTCTATGCATTATTAGCTTCTATTGCAGCCTATGGTATAACTCAAGCACTCCAAATACCATTACCTCAAGGGTGGTAAAAGTGTTTGAGCACCTAATTAGGGAATGGTCCTATTTACCTATTGCATTCTCAAAAATCTTCTTATCACCTATATCAATGACATTCTTGATAATAGGAGCCATATTAGGATATGTTGTAGGAGTATTACCTGGAATTGCCGCTATGTTAGGTATGGCTATGGTTTTAGGGCTTACTTTAAAGTTGCCCATGGACATAACTTATCCGTTAATTTTAGGTATATGGGTTAGTGCGATAGCAACAGGAGGCATAACGGCCTCCCTCATAAATATACCTGGAACGCCGGCAGCATTAGCTACAGCCGTAGACGGTTTTCCCATGGCTAAGAAGGGCAAGGCTCGAGAAGCTAGCGGTGCTGTTATATTAGGTTCAACACTTGGATGTTTAATATCTAATATCTTTGCTCTTGTAGGATTACCGTTATTTGCAACGTTTGCACTATTATTTGGTGATTGGGAAATTTTCCTATTTGGAATGATGGGAATATTAGTAGTAGGTGCATTAGCAGGCGAAGACCCTATAAAGGGCTGGATAGCTGGTTTACTAGGTTTCTTCATATCCTCAATTGGTATGGATGAGCTATTCGCTTTTCCACGCTTTACGTTTGGTAACCCGTACCTAACTAAAGGAGTAGGCCTCCTACCGGCTTTAATAGGTCTCTTTGGTCTTTCAGAAGTATTTATAGTTTTGAAAGAGAGAAAACCCTATGAAATACCAGGCAAGAAAATGGGATTTGCTAAGATAGAATTGTCGTGGATAAGAAAGTATTTAGGAACTATTTTTAGGTCGTCGGGTATAGGGATATGGATAGGTTTCATACCTGGTGTAGGTGAATCTGTAGCACCATGGGTTGCTTACTATGCAGCAAAAAGAAGCTCTAAGTTTAAGGAATTATTTGGTAAAGGACATGTAGAAGGTGTAATTGCGGCAGAGGTTGCTAATAATGCTGTAAGCGGGGGTGCATTATTACCAACACTTGCTCTTGGAATACCAGGTAGCGGTACAACGGCAATTTTACTTGCTTATCTATTCTTAGCTGGTATTAGACCTGGTCCTCTACTTATAATAGAAAAACCAGGTTTCCTAGTCTATACAGCATTATTATTAATTGCAGCAGGCATTGTAACATTTATTGTGGCGTTTCTTCTTTCACCATTTGTAATTAGAATACTTACACTACCAAGAGAAGTGATATTACCAATAGCTGTATCATTATGTATTGTCGGTATCTGGGGCGCAGGATTCACAGTTCATGATCTATGGGTACTTTTCGCCTTTGGCCTTCTAGGTTTTGTGTTAAGGACGAGAGGTTTCCCCATAGCCCCCATGGCAGTAGGTATATTGATAGGTAAGATATTAGATACTCACCTTAGGAGATCTATAATACAATACATAACAAATCCTCTAGGACTCTTTCTCAGACCCATCGGAATAGCAATAATAGTCCTATTAACGTTAATGTTAATCTCAGGATTTAGGATGAGCAAAGCTGTAAGAAGGTAATCATTTTCTCAATACGAAACTTAAGTCCAGGTATGTAGAACTAGACAGAAATTTAAGCAAGAAGATGTATCTAAAGCACAATATTAATGTAATAATGCGTATTAAACCATTTAAAATCTACTTTGTTAAGCCTTACCTAGCTCGCTTATGTAATGTACTCCATATAACCTTGTCATAGGTGTTGGTACTGCTTCAGGATTAACAATTACATCTACGACAACAGGCTTATTCTTAGCTAAGCTTAATGCCTTAACCAAGCCGTCCTTAAGTTCATCCCTGGACTCTATTCTTATTCCATGTGCTCCTAGGGATCTAGCTACGTTGCTAAAGTCTACATGAGGTAGTTTATGGGTGAGCTCTGTTCCATATTTGATTTTTTCATAAATTCTTAGGACTCTATATGAAGAATCATTAAATACAACAATTATTGCTGGTATATTATATCTTACGCCGGTAATTAGTTCTAAACCCGTCATTAGAAATCCTCCATCACCTACTATGCCTATGACTATATTTTCTTTTTTAGCTAACTTAGCAGCTATGGCTCCTGGAATTGCGAATCCCATTGACACATAGCTTGTTGTTGTTATGTAAGTTCTTGGCTTATATATGGGCATAGTAAATGTCTCTATTCTATGCGCACCAACATCACATATGAATATAGTATCTTCATCTGTTATTTTCCTTAGATTATCAACTACTTCCCAAGGCTCTATAATAGAGCTTTTCTTAACCATTATTTTTTCTTCTCTTACGCTTTTCCATAGACGAGATAGATACTCTTTGCTCCTTCTATTAACCTTTATTCCTTCCTTTTTAATCTTAATTAACATTTTTGATAAAAAGTCTTTAGCATCGGCCACAATAGCTATATCGGGTTTAAATACCCTTCCAATTTCATCTGGTGATATATTTACATGTATTAATGCTCCTTTAATCTTCATGGAATACCTTCCTGTACCCATCTGACTGAACCTTACACCTATAGCTAAGACAACATCAGCTTCTTCTAGGATTTTCTCAGCGACTTTATCGCCTAAGCGACCAGCAGCTATACCTGCATAGAGAGGATGTGTGGGAGGTATAATGCCTTTACCCATAACCGTTGTACATATAGGTATATCAAGCATTTCAGCTAATGTTATAACTTCTTTTTCGGCACTTGACAAAGTAATTCCGCGACCAGCAAGAATTACTGGTTTTTGAGCATTCTTGAGTACTTCAACTACCTTATCTATTAAATCATTAGGAGCTGAAGGCTTTACAGGGCTTATCCTAACATAATCGAAGTTTTCTATTTCTTCATCAAGTATATCAGCGGGTATTTCCACATATACGGGTCCAGGTCTATGGGATTGAGCTATATGGAAGGCTTTTGAAAGAATATCAGGTAAGTGGCTTACCTGTGTTACCCTAAGTTGTCTTTTCGTTATTGATCTAAATACTGATAGTTGATCAGAATCGGTGAAAAGGGCATGAAGAGCGTTTCTATATGCTATATCTCTAGGGGGAGTAGAGGCTATAACTACTAGAGGATCGGATTCCACATGTGCCATAGCTATAGGGTTTACAGCGCTAAAAATTCCTGGGCCTGCAGTAAGTACACAAACACCTACTTTACCTGTAACCCTTGAATAGATCAAGGCCATAAATCCTGCGCCCGGCTCGAAAGCAGCATTTATAGGTTTAGGTACTTTAACGAATTCGGACTCTATAATTATCCTTAGTATTTGTTCTGCAGGAACAGTAAAGTAATGCTCAACTTCTTCACTAGCGAGAGCTTTAGCAACTACGGCTCCTCCCTTGGTCATACGTATTTCACCAAGGTCTTGTGGGTTCAGATTTAATTATAACTATAATTCCACAATAAATTAAGATTTTCCTATATCATCACTGATAGTATAACCTATTAACTGTCATTCCCTCAAACTAATGGTAATGATTTTCTTCATTAATTTAGTAGTTTTGATAGTTAGTTAATGATTTTTAACCTATGTAACATTAAATATTAGACCTGGGTGTATCTCATGGTTAATAAAATAAAGGAGAAGGTCTCTCAAGGTAAGGTCACTTTTGGGACATGGATTACAATAGCATATCCAGAGATTACTGAGGCTTTGTCTCATCTTCCTTTTGATTGGTTTATGTTTGATATGGAGCATGCTCCATTAGAGGTTAGGGATATAGAGTTCCTCATGATGCCGCTAAGAGGAACAGACATAGTACCCCTAGTAAGAGTACCATGGAACGACCCCGTAATAATTAAAAGAGTGCTAGACATAGGAGTGCAGGGCATTTTAGTACCTTTGGTGAACACTAAGAAAGATGCTATTAATGTCGTTAGAGCATGTAGATATCCTCCTCAAGGCATTAGGGGAGTGGGTCCTAGAAGAGCAATAATGTACGGATTTATCGATATTAAAGAATATTATAAGAAGGCTAGTGAAGACCTCTTAATAATGGTTCAAATAGAGACAGAAGAAGCTGTTAGAAATGTGGAGGAAATATTGTCTGTTGAGGGCATTGATGGTGTATTTATAGGCCCTAACGATCTCTCAGCTTCATTAGGAGTTTTCGGCGATTTTAACCATACGAAATATGTAAGAGCTCTAGAGAAGGTAGTTAAGGCTGCTAGATCTATGGGCAAAATTGCTGGCATTATGACTAGAGATCCGGAAGACGCTCTTGATAAAATCAAGAAAGGGTTTAACTTTATCGCCCTAAGGCATGATTTAACATACCTTATTAGAGGATTTAAGGAAGCATTTAAGTATCTTGGTGTTCTTAAGTGAACATTCGTTTATTTTTATGATATTCTTAATCTTTTTTTACTGATTTTTAAGGTCTTAGTAAAAGCTATTTAATGATTTGAGGAATAGGTACATTGAATTTATTTGCAAGGTTTTTGAGTTCATTAAATATCTCCTCATCTATAGGTAAACCGCTCTCTAGTCTCTTTATATACGTTCTAAACTCTGGCTCGCCAGGTAATAATACTTCAACACCCTTCACTGTAGGTGTTGCTTTAACTCTTTCTATATATTCTTTGATTTCTCTTAGATATTCATCATAGGGTCTAAAGATATCTATTCTTATTGCTGCTACAAAGAATCCTCCTTGGGTGTACCATCCTCTTCTCATTTTTAAGCTATAATTACCTCCAGTCATTATGCCACTGATTATGTCAATGATTAATGCTAATCCAAAGCCTTTGTATCCTCCAAAGGGTAGGAGTATGCCCTCTGCTGCTTCCTTAGGATCTGTTGTGATTTTACCTTCTTTATTCATAGCCCAACCTTCGGGGATTTTTTCTCCCTTTTTTATTGCTGCTAGTATTTTGCCCCGCGCAACAATGCTTGTTGCCATATCGAGAATTATTGGTGGTTTATCTCTTACGGGAAACCCTATGGCTAAGGGATTGGTTCCAGTAATAGGTCTCTTGCAGCCTAAGGGAGCCACAGTAGGTGAAGCATTAGCCATAGCGACGCCTATCATTTCGTTTTCTATAATCTTCATAATATAGTATGCCAACATACCTACATGGCGAAGATTTCTTGCACCTGCAATTCCTATACCTATTTTCTTTGCTTTACTTATTGCTATATTAGTAGCCTTGAAGGCTACTACTTGTCCTATACCATTATCACCATCTATTAGGGCATGTACCATTCCCTCTCGAATTATTTTAATTTGAGGTTTAGGATTTATCTCACCCTTCATAATACCCTCTACGTAGAGAGGTAGCCTCATAATACCATGAGAGCTTATTCCCCTCAATTCTGCTAATACTAAGTGATCGGCTACGATCTTAGCATATTCGTCTGGTACACCAACCTTGACTAAGACTTCATGGGCAAATTTTCGAAGGTCATCGGCCTTTACATATACAACCAAATTTAGCACCAGGATATATAAACCGTTAAGAGTAAAATATTTTTAAGAAAACTAAAATAATGGTTTAAGTTTGAGTAAACATCATCTAGTACTAGAAGTTTCTAAGACTTTGGGATTTACTGGATGAAGAGGAGGCTTACCACTAAGTACGCGAATTATTTCCTCGGCTGCTACAATCGACATCCGTCTCCATGCCTCTACGGTTATGCCTCCTATGTGAGGTGTTATGATTACATTGGGCATCTTATATAGTGGATGATCCTCAGGTAAGGGCTCTGGATCCGTTACGTCAAGAGCTGCTCCCGAAATCCAGCCCTCTCTTAATGCTTTGAGAAGTGCCTTCGAGTCGATAACTGCTCCTCTAGAGGTGTTAACTATTATGGCAGTAGGTTTCATGATTCTTAGTTTTTCTTCATCAATCATATGATATGTTTCTTTAGTTAATGGTACGTGAATTGTTATAATATCTGCTTCTTGGAGAAGCTCCTTGAGGTCGTCCACTAATTTAATGTTTAATTCCTTAGCCACACTATTTGGCACGTAAGGATCGTAGGCTATAACTTTAGCATTCATTGTTTTTAAATATCTTGCAACTCTAGATCCTATGTTTCCAAGACCTATTATACCAACTACCTTATTGTTTATTTCCATACCTGGAATATACTTTCTAGCTTCAAACCATTTACCATATTTCATTCTATCCAATATTAAATGTAACTTTCTAAGAAGCATTATAATTAAGCAAACTGTGAGCTCGGCGACAGCTTCAGCATTGCCTCCTGGAACATTTGTTACAATAATCCCTCTTCGTGTGGCTTCTTCAACATCAACGCGGTCGACGCCGACACCATGAACCGCTATTATCTTAAGGTCTGGGCATTGATCCATGACATCCTTATTTACCCTACCAATTCTTACTAGGATGGCATTTGCGTCCTTAACATTCGCTAAAACCTCTTCATCAACACGCCATCCTTTAGTCCAGGCATACTTAACTTGACCTATCTTTTTGAGCATGTTTACCGCATCTTCATGTATAGGAGCATCAGGGGTTGTTAAGAGAACTATGAGGGGTTTAACCATGCTTTCACATGTTAGTAGATTTTTATAGAACTTAAAATAATTATATTATCCTTGATAAAGGTATTAGATAATATGGCGTATATGGATTAGTAATACCTATGGATACCTGGTGATATATTGAACAGCATTGGTAAAAATGAAGCTTTAGATCCTAGGTATGCTGAGAGACTTGAAGCAGTAATAGCTATACTGATAAATACTTTGCTATGGCTTATTAGATTAATTGCAAGAATACTAGTTAACAGCGCCGCATTAATAGCTGATGCATAGCATGTCAGATAATATTACTTCATCAATGCTACTTATTGCTAGCAGGATAGCTTCTAAACCTCCAAATGAAACCCATCCTTACGGCCACGGCAAGGTAGCTGATGTAGGAGCCTTATTGATGGGCTTAACTCTCCTAGGAATAGCATTTTATATAGTTTATGAAACATTAAGCAAATACGTTTATGGTTATAGATTAGAGTATGTATATATACCTTTAGCTCTCATAGTCTTGGCGCTTACAAGTTTAGTTAAGGAATTCTTAGCAAGATATGCGATATATTTATCAAAACACAGCAATTCACTGCTATGTAGAGTAGATGCATGGCACCATAGAATCGATGCACTTATAGGGATGGCTACAGCAATCTCAATCCTTATCTACTTTCTAACAAGACTTGTATTAGTGGATGTTATAATGTCTTTAATAATAAGTGCTTTAATAATTAGGGAAGGGATAAAAATCATAAAAGAGTCTATACTAGCACTTGTTGATACCTTATCACCCTATCTTGAATCAATAGTTAAAGAAACTGCAAGAGAAATTAAGGAGATAGAGTACGTTCATGATATACGTACTAGGAGTTATGGCGGTAGGTATTATATTGAATTGAAGATGCATGTCCGTCCTGATATAAGTGTAGATGAAGCTCATAGAATAGCACATGAATTCGAAGAAAAAGTAAAGAAAAGAGATGAGAGAATAATGGAAGTTATCACACACATTGAGCCGGAATCAAAAATAAAACATTCAGATAATACTTAATTAGGTTAAAGATAATATAACTTACTGGAATGAGGAATAAGAGGGTCTCTGAAGTTTGATGAGATCCGGAACAACCGACCCGAACCACAAATTTCACATTAAGAACCTCTAAGGAGAAAATCCATAGTGGGATAATAGATCTTTTAATTAAACATTTTAGATAAATAATCAAAAAATTTAAGTAATACTTAATGAACAAAAGTCATCATCTGTCTAAACACTAATTTACTCCTTAGGCGTGGTAGTTTCAGTTCATCAAACCTTACTGTTCCTCCAATGAGATTCAAATGAAATTCATATGAGAGTTTTTGTAGAAAAATTAATTAAAGAAACCATATAGCCCCTCAACACGGGTGAATGGTAATGCCCGAAAAGATGTACACATATCTGATCGTGGGGCTTATCATAGGCTTAGTCATTGGTGTTGCTATAGGCTATGTAGCAGCACCTAAGGCCCCAGCAGAATTAGAAGAAATTAAAACTAAGTATGAAAAACTAAAGTCAGATTATGAAGCTCTAGAATCTAAATTCAAAGCACTAAAGAACCTATTAGGTACATTCCCCGAAGAGGGAGTTATTAAACTTAAGGCTTGGTGTGGCGGTGCACCTGCTGAAGGTTATAGAGCTACAAATCTTGAAAGAGCAGCTGAAGTTCTAAACAAAATACTAAAATCTCTAGGTCTTAACGTGAAGATAGAAATCGAAGCCACATTCGAGCACATACCAGGTGAAGCCGCAAAGAGTAAATTGATGGCTGCTTGGCAAGCAGGAGAAGCACCCGATATAGTCATAGACTATGGCTATAATGTTATCGAACTAGTAGACATGGGATGGGCCGTACCCTTAGATGAATATTATAAGAAGTATTCATTCCTATTTGCTGATGTACCTGAGTCTCTATGGAACTTAAAGTACAAAGGACATCTATGGGTAATACCTCAAGATGCAGCAATGCATGTATTCTATATAAGAAAGGATATTCTCAGAAAATTAGGCTGGAGCGAAGAACAATTCAATGCCTTTATACAGGGAATAAATACAGGTAAAGTAACATTTGAAGATGTAATGAAAGTAGCTAAAGAGGCTATGGATAAGGGGTTAGTCAAATGGGGTATTTACCATAGAAAGGGTGCTGGCGGTAGCTTATGGATACCATACTATAGTCTTGGAGGTAGATTCTATGACCCAGAAACAGGTAAGCTTATGTTAAGCAAAAGCAAACTACTTGACTACTTTACCTTATTCTATAAAATGACTCAAGTCTATAAAGTAACTCCACCAACAATGATAGCTACTGACTGGAGAAAGATACACACGGACTTTGTCAATGGTAGAGTCTTATGCTTTATGGGTGGTAGCTGGCATTGGGGTGAATGGCAAAGAGTAGGATATCATGAAAAACTAGGTAAACTACCTGAAAGCTATGAATGGGAAAACATAGGGTTCGCATTATACCCAGCTGTTAAACCTGGTGCGAAGCCTGGTGCCTTTGTAGGACCACACGGCTATGTAATATTAAAACAATGCAAATACCCTGAAATAGCGTTCCTAGTAGCAGCTCTAGCAACATTACCACAGTTTGAAGCAGACCACGATATTGAAGGTGCACGACTACCTACGCATGCAGGAACACGTGGCGTAGCTAAGTTCCAAGAACAAGGTAAATTCCTATTCGAACTAAGTAAGCTAATGGACAAGACATGGTCAGAGTGGATACCACATCCCGAATGGCCTAAATTAGTACAAATACTAGTTGAAGCATTAACCAAAGTTGAAATGGGAGAGTTAAAGCCCGAAGACGCTGTAAAACTAGTATTGGATAGAGTTAAAGCAGAAATAAAGGACATAACAATAACTGAGTAAATCAGATAATGATAGAAAAGGTATGTGGTATTAAAATTGAACGTATTTTTCTCTTAGGTGGAAATCATGGTTAAATTCCTAAAGTTTCCTAAATTTACTAAAGCATTTAGGCTTGAAGAAAGACGAAGATTCATTATAGGTTACTTCTTTCTCTTACCGTTTTTCGTATTTATTGCTACTTTCTGGATAAAACCTTTAATAGACAGCATATGGTTATCGTTTAATGATGTTAAATACACCTTTGAAAATATGAGATTTGTAGGACTAGATAATTATATTAAAATATTTACTAAGGACATTTATGTTCCAGACGTAATTTTTACAACCGTACTCTATGTAGGCACAGTTATATTAATAAATGCCTTCTATAGTTTTATAATAGCCTTTGTAACAACCTATTACATTAAGAATGAAGCTTTAGGAACTGCACTTAGGTTATTATGGCTAATTCCTAGAATAATGCCTACAATCGTCTATGCTGTTATGTGGCTTTGGCTTATTGATCCTGAATATGGGCCTATAAATATGTTTATGAGATTTTTAGGTTTAAAGCCGCCTGAAAGCTGGTTAATACAAAGACCCTATTCATGGATATTAATGATTATTGTAAATGGTTTTGTGGGAGCTTCATGGGGCATGATAATTTATTCAGCAGCTATAAAGTCTTTACCATTAGATATAATATATGCTGCTAAAGTCGATGGCGCATCTGAATTCCAAATTTTAAGATATATATTTATACCTCTCCTTAAGTGGCCCATACTTTTCGTCACTGCCTGGCAGACATTAAGCTTACTTTCATCATTCGGAGAAATTCTTGCTATTTGGGGTGAATATGCTGTTGCTAGAGCAGGACAAGTTGTAACGTGGGCTTTATATGCATGGTTTAAGGCATTTTATGTAAATGATTTTGGCTATGGTGCAGCATTATCTATGGTTTTAGTAGTTATAGGTATTGCTCTAGTACTACTATACTTTAAGATATTTGGATATAGAAGATTAACTCAACCATCAAGAGTTGAGGTGTAAGCATGAAAACTAGAAATATATTAAAAATAGCAATAGATGTCTATGTTTATGGTTTAGTCGTAGTCCCCCTAATTATTCCATTGTTAGGATTAGCCTGGTTAATAGCTCAATCATTTAGTAGTAAAGTGGTTATCGGTATAATACCTAACGGTCTCACATTAGATAATTTCTTCTTCCTATGGAAGCCTATAAAGTTCGGAACTAAGGTATATCCTAGTATATGGCCTGTTGTACGTAATAGTCTCATATTATGTGCTGTACTTGTACCTACAGAGGTTATAGTAAGTTCACTAGCTGGTTACGCCTTATCAAGACTTCGCGTACCTGGAAGAGAAGGTATAATGAGATTTATAGTCTTCTTACACGCATTTCCAGGAATCTTGTTCCTTATAGCCTTACTCTATTTCCTAGTACAAATCGGATTTTATGGTAAAGGTATTTTAACATTAATAGGTGTTGCTCTAATTAAGGCAGGGCTTAACATACCCATGTCTACATGGATTCTTAAAGGGTTCTTCGATGGAATTCCTTGGGACATTGAATGGGCCGCCTTAGTTGATGGCGCAACAAGATTTCAATTATGGAGAAAAGTAATGCTACCAATAATAAGACCAGGTATATCAGCTGTTGCTATACTCTCATTTCTAAGTGGGTGGGGAGAATGGTTATTGGCTTATACATTCCTTAAAGATCCTGATGTTTATACGCTCCCAGTACTAATTACCAGCCTAGTATATGAATTCAGATTCGTTAATTGGGGTTTACTAGCGTCAATGAGCTTATTCTATATAGCTCCAATATTAATAACATATGCATTGATACAGAAAACGCTATTAAAATTACAGTTAGTAGGAGCAGTTAAAGCCTAATCAGAAAAAGGATTATTGAGCATAAGTATTCAAATGGGTATTATACTAGCTATGCTATATAGGATACTTACCCTTTCAGTAGATTATAAGTATAAAATCATACCATGTACCCATAATCTCGACCTTATTCAGCCTTACTGCGCTAGATAATAAATGGGTATTTTATTTATCACAGAAGCTCAAACGTATAATATGACCTTTACATCCTTTCCAGCAAGGTGCGACCTCAAGTAGTTATCCCTTCTATAAAGCACTTTTTGACTTCAACATATGAAAGGACCATTATTACATCTTAGAAAGATCTACTTATGTTTCTCTCCTTATGTAGTAATTTCTATCAGCGATAAAATGTGTTTTTTATTTATTAAGTTTGCTTACCCTAATAACTCACGTCTTATGCTAATAGCTCTCTAGATGAATGCATTCAGGCTATTGTGATAAGTCTCTCTACACCTCTTTTAATTCTCTCAATTATTTTATTTGAAGGCAAGCCATTGAACTCTATCACATCTACTATCTTAAATTTCTTTGATAGAACAGAAGATAATTGTTTTCCTGCTACGCCTCCTCACCCATAACATGATATTATTAGTATTGGTTTTTGAACTCCAATTTTCTGGATAAGTAACTGAACAATATAGTTCATGTACGGAAAGATTGAGCTCTCATATGTTGCCGTCCCGGTTATTATTCCTTTAGAATCTATTGCTTCACCTATTAAATCCCCTATACTGTCATAATATGTGTCTGTGAATTTAAATACCTTAACATTAAAGCCATAACTTTCAACTTCCTTAATAACCTCCATTACTGCTTTTTCTACAAATCCGTACATTGAACTGTAGATGATTAGAATCTTTTTATCAGGTATAGCTTTAGCTAGTTTAAGTTAGTAATCAACTATTGTTTTAGGTGATTTACGCCAAATAAGTCCATGTGATGGTGCTACTATTTTTATACTTATCCCTAGATCATTTATCTTAATTTATATTCTTAGTTATGTGTTCTTTATAATGACCGATTATTGTTGCAACATACTTGCGTACGTAAGGTAAATAACTTAATATTACCTTATCATTATCATCAAATATTGATTTTGGTATTGAGAATCCGCCAAAGACATCTCCTGAGAGGAGAACTTCATAGTTCACGATGTATGACATTATCGTTTCAGGCCAGTGAAGCCAAGGGGTATGAATAAACCTTAACTTTATGCTATCAATCGTTATTGTTTCACCATCTTTTATTTCTTTAAACTTAGGCTCAATACCATAAAATGACTCAATCATTCTTTTGACCAAGGTATGACCTATTATTTTTGCTTTATATCCATTAAGCTCTAATACTTTTGGAAGAGAGCCGCTATGGTCTGGTTCCATATGATGTACCACTATATGTGTAATATCCTTAATATCTATTAGCTTGCCTATTGCTTCTACGAATTTATCAGCATAAGTATATTTCCATGTATCAAAAAGTACTACATTATTTTCTGTTAACAGTAAGTATGCATTATATGTAATTCCTTCAGGTATATACCATAGTGATTCAAAATATTTAACCTTATTATCATTTACTCTAAGCTCATAAAGATTATCAATTACTTTATCAACAATCACTTTAGACAAATATCTTCACCTCAAGTTCTATATAGTTAAGCTATAAAGAGAAATATTCATGAATATTTTCAAGAAATTATTAACATGTATGGTTTCTTCAAGCTTTTCTTCATGATAGGATTACTATTAGAAGTATCTATTCTTAAGCTTTTTGTAACACCTATATTAATGAACTATTACGATGATGATATCATGGATAATAGAGATTAGTTTCAGAGAACCCTAAATTAATAATAAAGCAGTATTAATTTAGGGTAAACCACAAAGGCGTTAATTATAATGATCAGAGTTAGTATTTGATATTTTATGTCTTATATCAGTACTTAAGCTTACTGAGAGAATTTATAAGGTTATAGAGATTGTTAGAAATAAAATATGGTTAAGGTAAATAGTTATTAGATACTATTAAGCATGATACCTTGAAATATGTGATAGAAAGATATCAGTTAAGGCTGAAGTCTTCATCCTGTAAATCTGGGCCGCCTGAGGTCATCATCAATCAATATTTACGTTATTGATTCTATTAACTTTTCCTCTCTACACGGCAGTACAATTATTGCTATCGTTTCGGTACCTCTATCGCTTATCCCTATTATTATTGGCACTTCATGCTCTTTATTATCTATGGCTATTCTCCCTATATACAGCCTTACTCGATTATAGCCCGTTGATTTTAGTAATCTAATACTATTTGCTATTTGTTCCAACTTTAATGATACCTCTAGATCTCTTGTTTTTACGTTTACATGTCTTACTGTTATCTCTATTTTATCTACGGCCCTAGCTTTTGAACACGAAATTAAATTTACTACATTTTGAGTTCCCATAGTTAATGCTATACAATCATCATACGATACTAAAGGAATAATATTGCCATTCTCATCCTCTAGTATCTTTATCTTTGTCTCTTTTTTAAAGCATACAATGTGTCCCGAATCAGGATCAATTGCTCCATGCATATCACTAAATAGTTCTTCTATAGCATATGGTACTTTAAATGATTTATCATTACTAATTTTTAGCATTCCAGCTTCCTCGAAGATATTTCTAGTAGAGTTTTTATTTTACGCTTATAGGACATAAGTAAGGTGTCTATAGTTGAGGATCTTACACATATCTGACATCCATTGTTCATACACGTTTGCTAGAAAAGTTATGGAAAAAATTATCGACTTCAATGTTGATGTAATTGCTATTACTGGGGACTTTGAATGTAACCATAATTTAATAGAGCGCTTCATGGAACAAAACATTAGGATAGCTGCTATTCCTGGTAATATGGATGATTATTATATTGCTAGGTTGCTAAGAGATTTTGAAATTAGTGTTGAATCTAGATATCTTGAAATAGGAGACTATGTATTTATGGGTATTAGCGGCATTGATGTATATACATCGCTTATCAAGGTTAGAGAATTCTTAAACAAATTTAAAAACAGGTCTATAGTCTTATCCCATCATCCTCCTCGCGCATCTACTGTTGATATTACCTGGTCCAAAGTTCATGCAGGTATACCTGAATTCACTGACCTTATAAAGAATTTTCATCCTAGGCTTTGGCTCTGCGGACATATTCATGAGGGTAGAGGATATGAATACATTAACAGTACTTTAATTGTTAACCCAGGCCCTTTAGCATTTGGCTATTATGCTATAATAGATTTAGATAAAAACAGTGTAATTTTAGGTGAATTAGAGGAGTAGCATCATGACCTTAGGTGAGTTAGCTAGAGAGGTTTCTAAAATTGTGAAAAAAGCTGATTACGTTATTGCTTTTACTGGCGCTGGTGTTAGTGCTGAAAGTGGTATTCCAACATTTCGTGGCCGCGGTGGTTTATGGGAGAAGTTTAAACCCGAGGAACTCGCTACTCCTGAAGCTTTTCAAAGAAACCCTAAACTTGTTTGGGAATGGTATAAGTGGAGAATGGAAATAATATTTAATGCTAAACCCAATCCTGCACATATAGTATTAGCTAAAATGGAGCATATAGGTATATTAAAAGCATTAATTACACAGAATATTGATGGACTACATCAAAGAGCTGGTTCTAGGAGAGTTATCGAACTTCATGGTAATATATGGAGGGTTAAGTGTATGAGATGTGATTATAGAGGTAGGCTTACTAAGCCTCCTAGAGAAGTTCCAATCTATTGCCCTAGGTGTAACTCTCTCCTTAGACCTGATGTAGTTTGGTTTGGTGAACCTTTACCTCAAACAGCATGGGAGCAAGCTGTCGTTGAAGCTAGTATAGCTGATGTAATGATTGTTATAGGTACAAGCGGTGTAGTTATGCCAGCTGGTATGCTGCCATGGATTACTAAGAGAAAAGGAGGTAAAATTATCGAGGTTAATATCGAACATTCAGCTATTACATCGATAGCCAATTTATTTATTCAAGGTCGTGCTGGCGAATTTTTCAGCCTACTTGGTAAAGAGCTTGGCCTATTGTAGAACTTAAACTTCAGCTACTTGATATTCATCTCCACCCCATATATCTCTAATTATTGGTGAGGTATATACTATTGATCCTCGGGGATCATGTACTTTAAAGTATCCATCTATTGGGTAAGGTATATTATTTGCTTCTATTCTTGCTATTCCATTTATGACTTTTGCACGTCCTAGTTTCTCCTTCGCCCATAGCTCTATAGAATAATCTTCTGGTAATCCCTTAATTATTATTTCATTACTTAACTTGACAGCTAGATTTGGAGAGGGTATTATTTCTGCTTTTCCATCAGGTCTTATCCAGCCAAGTCTTATTACTGCAAATGTCTCTCTGTTGTAAAAGTATAGCTTTATTGTATGGTAGCCTGGCGTAAGCCTTATTCTTGGGCTATGATGTACTGTTGGTGGTTGATCCCACCATGAATCTATTACCAGCTTTCCATCAATCCATAATCTTGCTCCATCATCCGTCTCTATAAAGAATATGTAATCTCCTTCCATTGGTACTATGAGATATCCATGCCATGCTACTGCAAAGTTTTCTGCGGGTACTTTTGGTGTGGGAGCATCAATCCATACGAAGTTGACTCTTTCATCTATTCTCTCATCAAGTACAGGTAATGTTGTTATTTCCTCTGGTGGCTTATCTTTCCAAGCATAGTATTTTCCCAATAAACCATGAACCTTTCCCGTTTTAACTCTGATTAATACGAAGTCTTTTAAGCTCATGTGTGTGACCTCAAGTACTTTACTTCTTTAGGTCAGAAGTAATGCTTAAGTTATGTATGGTTTTAAAGAATGCGGCTCATAAACTACGAGCCATTATATATGCATCTTCGCCGTCATGATAGTAGCCTGGAACGACTCTAATTATTGAAAATCCTAACTTCTTATAGAGGTTTATGGCAGGTGTGTTACTAACTCTAACCTCTAAATAAACTTCATGAACACCATATTTTTCTTTAAGTACTTTCATGACGTTTTCCATTAGTGCTCTCCCTATACCTCTTCTTCTATATTCTTGAAGAACTGCTATACTTATTACATGCCCTTTTTTAATTATCCCTTTCCTAGTATATCCCCATCCTAATTCAACTCGACACATAACGTATCCAACTATCTTTCCATTGATTTCTGCTACAAGAAATATGTCATTCCATCTACGTAGATGTTCTTCCCAGAAGTATCTAGGGTAATGTTCTGGTAAACACAATTCGTTTATTTTAATAACGTCGTCAAGTTCATTAACGTTTATTCTGCGTATAATGAAATCCTCGTTTATCTCCACTTGGGCCACCGATAATTCATGTTGCCAAGAAAGGAAATATAGTTTATTGACTTTAAGTAAGTATACTTTATTGTTTTATGGGCTCTACTTCAACTACTTTTTGATGGGGTTTTAAGTTTATTTTAAGTTTATTAAGGATTTCTCTTCCTATAATCACTTCGTCTATTAGAAGTTCTGGATATGTTGGTACATATACCTTTACCTTTCCTAAATCTATATAATTAAATTTGTAATAGAGGTAAGCCTTGACTTCGTATACTTCAAATTCGCTAGTCCCATAAAGTGGACTTTCGAATTCAATTACATCTATAGGTTTCATGCCTTCAAGTAATTTTATGAGCTTTAAATTAGGGTATATTCCTCCATCAAATCCTGTATCAATTATTGCTGGACCTCTCGCCATATATTTTCCTATTCTTAATGCTAAGTGTATTATTGGTATTTCTGGGATTTTTGTTCCACGTGTTGTATACCCAGCTGTTACATAATAGTATGTGAGAAGCGATTCAATCTTTTATCTCCTCTATAATCCATTTTTCACTAATCTTGCGTGTTGGGTAGCGTGGTGAACGATACTTTAGGTAACCTGCTTGTTTTAACTTCCATAGAACTGTTGGGTATTCAGCTGGCTTTGCTCTCTCTTCAATAAATTCTCCAAGTTTATCCTTTAAGGCCTCTGCTATGAATTCGCTTCTGCTTATTCTTAACCTTCTACATATTTTATCCAATTTATCTACCAGGTCCTTGGGTAGGCTAATACTTAACTTCTTTACTCCCAAGTTACCACTATTTACTACCGTTTACTACTAGAATAAATTATTTACTACCATAAAGTTACGATAGTATCCGATTCCTTTAATCGTTATGTTTTTAAGCCTTTTTTAATGACATTTTGTTGAAGGGATGATTGGCGGGCTATATGTTGATCGATGATAGTGTGTCACGGCGAGTCGCGGCCGCCTGACCTTCATTCATTAGTGAATGGTGGTGTTGATGGGTATTGAAGAATATCATACAGTTCATGAAATTAAGTGTATAGAAACATATGCTTTAAAGGGCAAGTCTATCACAATAGGTATTACCTCTAGTGCTGCTATTTACAAATCTATTGATGTTGTTAGAGGTCTTATTAGGAGATGTGCTGATATACATGTTGTTATGTCTCAAGAGGCCGCTAAGTTTATTTCTCCTATACTTTTTGAATGGGCTTGTGGTCATAGAGTTTTACATGAAATATCCGGTATGGTTGAACATATAGCTTTAGCTAAGTTGTGTGATTCCATGGCTATTGTACCTGCTACTGCTAATACTATTTGCAAGATAGCTAACGGTATTGCTGATACACCTGTAACGTTAACTGCCTTAAGCTTCATAGGCGTGAATAAACCACTAATTGTAGTACCTGCAATGCATATTAACCTATATAGGAGCAGTCAAGTAGAAGAAGCTATTAAGAAGCTTAGATCTATGAATGTAGTTGTTCTAGATCCAATAATGGAAGGGAAGAGACTCAAAATACCTAATGTTGATGATATTATTCATTGTATTGAAGCTGTTACTCTTAGAGGGCAAGATCTTAAGGGATTAAAGATACTTGTTACCGCTGGACCCACTCGTGAGTTCCTGGATCCTGTAAGGTTTATTTCCAATCCTAGCTCGGGTCTTATGGGAGTTGCTTTAGCTAGAGAAGCATATTTTAGGGGGGGTCAAGTAACGTTAGTTCATGGCCCTTTAAGTAATGTCACCCCTCCACCATGGGTTAAGAGGATAGAGATTACCACTACTGAAGAATTAGCTGAAGCTGTTGAACATGAGCTTAAACGTAACAAATACGATGCTGTTATTCTTGCAGGTGCTCCAGTAGATTATAAGTTTAGTGCAATATTTTCAGAAAAAATACCATCATCTCAAGGGCCACTGACTATAAGGTTAGAGCTAACACCTAAGGTATCTGAGATAGTTAGGGAATCCTTTAAAGGGCTTGTTGTTGGATTTGCCGCTGAAACAGTTAAGGATAGAAATGAGCTTATAGCTAAAGCTATTGAGAAAATGGAGAGGTATGGTTTTGATATTACTGTGGCAAATAATGTAGCTAGAAAGGATATAGGTTTTGCCTCTAAGTTTAATGAGGTGATAATTATAATGAAGGATGGAAAAATCATTGATGTGCCCAAGACTACAAAGGTAGAGGTTGCTAGAATTATTTTAGATCAAGTAGTTAAATTGCTGAAAAGGAAAGGTGATTTATTATAAGAGTTGTAGTCTCTATACCTATACATATCACAGGTTTTTGGATTATATGTAAAGGCAAAAGCGCATTAGAAACTGGATCCAAAGGAGCAGGACTTGTACTTAATCCTAGGATTAAAGTATGTATTAAAGCTATTAGAAATGGTATTAGAGTTAAATTAAATGGAAATATTTTAAATACATGTTTTGTTAATGAAGTCTTAAGATTATGTAATGCAAGAGAAATAGATGTTGACATAACATCTCTCGTACCATTAGGTTTAGGCTACGGCTTAAGTGGTGCTATATCCTTAGGCTTAGCTATAGGAATTAACATACTAGATAGTATTAGATTTAAGGAATTATTTGATCCATTTAAGGCGGCAAGTGTAGCCCATGTAGCTGAAGTTGAGTGTTCTACAGGCCTTGGTGATGTTATTGCAGAATTCTTTGGAGGTGGACTAGAGGTAAGAATCAAGCAAGGACCTCCAGGAATAGGTAAGGTAGTTTCTATACCCATATCTTCAAGCATTAGGGTTTTAACTATCCCGATTCCCAAAAGATATCTAACAACTCCAGAAATGCTTAGAATCTATAGAAATAAGATTCAAATTTATGGAGAACAGGCCCTTAGAAGATTACTAAGTAATCCTTCTTTAGAAGAGTTCTTAAGACTTGCTCATGAATTTTCACGTAACGTAGGAATGTTGAGCAAGGATTTAGATGAATATATAAAATCTCTGCTTAAACCATATAAGGATTATGTTATAGGTTATTATGTTAAGAAAAACTTAGCTGTAATAGTATGCGAGGAAAGCATTATCAATGACATTAAGGAGCATATAATTAAGAAGGGAAAACCAGAAGTTTTTGTTCATAGTATTGATCACTCTGGTTGGAGGTTAGAGTATGTAGGTTTATAATGTATTTAAGGCTATTAATCGATTTAATATATAAACGCATAAAAGGTGTAGCTTAGTGATGGAAGTAAAAATCCCTAAATCGCATCCTAGATATAAGTCATTAGTTACTAGAGAGAAAATTGTTAGAGGATTTATGGAGAGCATCGTCGTTCCTCAAGGACTCATAGCTCATGGTAGAGGTGAATGCTTTGACTACATACTAGGTGAGAGAACTTGGCCCCCTGCTATAAAAGCTATGAAAGCTGCTGTAGCTGCTATGCTTCTTGCTAAACATCCTGTTATATCTGTTAATGGAAATACAGCTGTTCTCGTACCAGAATATATCGTAAAGTTAGCCGATATAGTTAATGCAAAAATTGAAGTAAACTTATTCTATAGAACACGAGAACGTGAAGAAAAAATAGCTAACTTACTTAAACGCTATGGTGCAAAAGAGGTATTGGGCGTCGGTGAAGATGCTTCAGCAACAATACCCGAACTACATAGTGAAAGGAGGAGAGTCAGCCCACGTGGAATATTAATAGCTGATGTAGTCTTGGTACCCTTGGAAGACGGCGATAGAACTGAAGCTTTAAGGAAAATGGGTAAAACAGTTATAGCAGTAGATTTAAACCCTCTGTCAAGAACAGCACAGGCAGCAAATATAACTATAGTCGACAACATTGTAAGAGCCATGCCAAAAATGGTAGAAATAGCTAAAGAATTAAAATCAAAAACCAGGGATGAGCTTGAGCAAATACTCAAAACATACGATAATAGGAAAATATTATCAGAAGCTATACAGATAATCTTAAATAGACTTAAAGAATTAGCACAGAAGGGTGTATATCTGGATATATCACTTACACCTTATTTAGATAATGCTTAATTAGGGTCAAGTCTAAATCTCTATTAATGGAAATTGAGGTTGAAGAATACTATGACTATCTTCAAAGCATCTGGAGGTTATATTTCAATTCCCTAGTAACTGTAATCGTTGCAAAATCCTTGACTTTATTCTCGCTATTATTTATTTTTCTCGATACCAATGATGCTAACTCGATTATATGTTCTATTAAGCGTATTTCATCTTTAAAATTATGTTCATACGCTATTAATTTCTTATGTAACTTAACTATTAATTCAAGTTCATTAAATACTATTCTCCTAAAGGTCCATAAGTCGTTCTCTGTTAAGTATGGTTTTTTAGCAAGATAATTTAATATGTCTCTTAGTCTGTCCAATTCTAAGCTATTTAATTGAATTTCTATTAGTTTAAGGTCTAAATCTATATGGTGTACTTGCTTAGTATTAGTATTAACATAATCTGATAATGCTTCTTCAACTGCATTTTTATCAATAAATTTCCACCAATGATGCCTTTCAGATTTATACGTTGTTTCTATTATTCCATACTCTTTCTCTAGTATCTTTAACATGTTTGATGGATTATACTTTATTCCCTTAATTTTTAATCTCTCTATTAAATCCCTATAATTGAAATCCCCCACCATGGCATTATCATTTTCATTACTTAGCTCTAGTGCTGTTTTTAGCACTATGTATGCCTTTTCTCCATATCTCATTATAGCATCAAGTATCCTGTCCTTAATAGTAAAGGACACTTAAGTATCCCCACGGCTCTTAAAATATGGTGATAAAGGGTTAAGTACGTTTACTACTTGAGCTCTAAGCGGTACTATTATTTTCTCTCAAGTAATGTCATATTACTTGAAGTCTGGTGCTCTGAATGGATAATGTAGCAGTATACGTTAGAGACCTAAGGAAGAGATATGGAAGAATTGAAGCTCTTAGAGGTATTTCGTTTAGCGTAAAACGTGGTGAAATTTTTGGTATCGTAGGACCTAATGGTGCTGGTAAAACAACAACACTAAGAATAATTGCAACATTAATTAAGCCTACTTCAGGTATTGTTAAAGTATTTAACCTAGATGTGGTGAAGCATAGGAATAAAGTTAGAAAACTCATAAGTTACCTACCTGAAGAAGCAGGAGTTTATGACAGGTTAACTGGTTGGGAAAACCTATTATTCTTTGCAAGGCTATACGCAGAAGACTATAGCGAAGCCGAAATGATGGCAAATTATGGTGCTCGGATAGCTGATTTAGGAAGCCGATTATATGATAAAGCTGAAACCTATAGTAAGGGAATGAAGAGGAGACTACTACTAGCCAAGACACTTATGTTAAAGCCTAAATTAGCACTCCTTGATGAACCTACTACAGGTTTAGATGTTTTTGCAGCAGTTGAAATCCGCAACCTAATTAAAGAGTATGCTAAAGAATTCAATACAACAATTATATTATCTAGCCATAACATGCTTGAAGTAGAGTTTCTATGTGATAGAGTTGCATTAATTAATAAAGGAATAATAATTGACATAGGTACACCAACTGATCTCAAGGAAAAGTACAATGTTAATAACCTTGAAGAAGCTTTCGTTAATGCAATAAGAGGTGTAAGAAAGTGAATAAGATCATTAAGATTAAAGTAATTATGTGGAAAGAGTTTATAGACCTTCTAAGGGATTACAAAACCATCGCAGCTACAGTTCTCTTACCACTTATGATATTGCCTGTACTTGGTTTCATAAGCTTTGTATTAGCAAGAGAAAGACCACCGATAGTAATCATCGTTGATGAGGATAAATCTACCGGCTATCTAGGTAACGAAACTATAAGTTCACGTTATATAGCATATCTCTTTGCATACTTCATAAATGCTTCACGTAAGGCAATGTCGTTCATATCTTCATCGATAGATGAGGCTTTACATTCATATCCTTACTTTGACGTAATATTAGTTATCAGGAAAGGGTTTATTAGAAACATAACTAGTTTTGAGAAAGTAGCCTATATATTAAAAATTCAGAGAGTAGGCTCAGCTAGAGCTAATGAGGCAGCACTTATTGTTGAATGGGCTAAGAATTGGGTTTCAGGTATTATTGCTACAAAGAAGATAAACATCATAGCATATAAAGCAAATATTACTATAAATCCTGAAAGTATTAGAAGTCCTATAGACTTAGAAAAAGTACAATATGTTACTCCTACAGGGGAAAAAAGAACTCTTCTGGATGAGCTTAAAGCACAAACAGCTAGGTTATTAATGTTCGCCTTATTCTTTATAGCACCACCAATAGTTACATTTATATCCGATAGCATTATTGGAGAGAGGGAGAGAAAAACCATTGAAATACTCTTAACAGCCCCTATATCAAAAACCGAGCTTCTTCTGGGTAAGGTATTTGCAACAACCATTCTTGGGATGATAGCGGCTATAGCCGATATAATGGGCTTACTAATATATTTTTACTTATTGTATACAAGCTATGGACTTTTACCAATTATTATAGACCTTAGCTTACTTGCTATTCATTCATTAATGGTCTTCATCACGTCGCTTCTTACAGCAGCACTTATACTACCATTTATCGTTAGAACGAAGACAATAAGATCGGCACAGATAGTCTCTTCAGCTGTAATATCAATAGCAACAATAGTTTTCTTTATGGCACTTTTTGTTGAAATACCTAGCTTACCATTAATTATAAGAATACCATTGTACCTTATCCCATTTACTCATTGCGCTTTAGTTATTTACAGTTATATGTATGATTATGCTTTAGGTCTTGTAGTTCATTTAACTATAGCCGTATTAAGTTCTTTAACATTAATAATTATAGCATATAAGGTATTTGATGAAGAAAGAATATTGATAGGTCCAACAACATAGTAAGGGGTTATCTTATGAAACTTCTATTAATAAATGTTAAAAATATCAACAAATTAAGGAGATACTTGATGGATAATGGACTGAGAGTTATTAGCGGACCTCATATGGTCTTTGAAGATCAATCAGAACTTGAAGAATGGTTTATAGTTAAAGATAATGATACTATTGGAAGAGCTTATGTACATTTTATAGATCAACACTATGGGGCTATAATGGATCTTGATGAAAACGTAAGTGATGAGCACTTTATTAGGGCGCTACTTAAAGCTAATGAAGAGAAATGGGCAGTAGCCGTAGAACCTGTGTTATTAATCGTAAATGATGAAAGTTCTGCAAATAAGCTCCTACAATATACCGATGAATTCGAGAATGAAAAAGCAAAGAGAGCTTATGAACATTACCTAAGCTATAAAAGATGCAAGGTAATAGAGAATATACTATTTAAGCTCTTAGAGACTATAATTAAGAGTAGTGATGAAGACCCGATAAACCGTATAATGATGCGGAAGGATCAACCGGCTGAATAACTATATGGAGTTGACAGATATTGATAATTGATGGTGTAGAACCAATAAAGGATTATGTATCCATTTCCCCGACGACCATTTCCAAAAGGTATAAGGTAAATGTATATGAGCTAATAGTCCTCTGGCTACCTTTTCACCATATTGATCTAGTACCAGTTCATGGTAAGAAAAGGGAAGTATTTGTTGATGATTTTCTTAGTGATAAACTTAGTGAACCCTTAACAAAGCCATTAATTGTTAGAAAGAAGTTAGGTAAAATTAAGAAAATATCATTAAAGCCTAATTCTATGGTTATTAGACCTAGACCTTTAGATTACTATAGGATAGTATATGAATTACAAACTCTCTTCACGGAGTTAAATAATAGAGCAAAAGAAATAATTGTTAAGTTAAGAGAAGTTAGGAGGAGCAAACCTCCAGATAGGAGGAGAAGGATATTAGCACTTAGAATGGAACTAATTAAACTCTATGCTGGTATTAGTGCTTTGAAGGAAGTTTTTGGAAAGGAGGTTATGGAAAGAAAGGTAGTTCATAGAATATACTTTAAACGTTATGTATGGAAGCCTATACTCATAGCCCTAACAGATGATGTCCCATTAATAATAGATATTTGCAGGAAGGGGTTAAGAGAAGAACCTGTATACAGCTACTTAATGAGCAGTGAAAGTGGTTTCTTAAATTACTTAAATGATCTAATTAGCGAGTTTAAGAGATCAGAAGGGTAACCGCGACATCATCCTAGCCTATCGGTCTCCCCGAAAACTCTTCATCCATAGTATGATTACTATTTAGTAGGAAGTTTAAAAAGATTGATAAATATAGTTATTAGATGGCGGATGAGGTCGCAGGGACGTCCTGAGATAATAAGCTATGATGAATGGTGGAGCGACCTGACGCACAAACTACTACATACTACATGGTTTTAGGCGCTAGGAGATACATTACTTTACCTCCAGCTGGTAACGGGAATTCAAGTTTTAGAGGCATTGTTGATGAAAACTCAACGGTTACTGCATCAGCTATCTTAGTCAAAGCTAAAATATGCTTTAAGTACTCTATACTATATGCTGATTTACTTGGCTCTTTGATTTCGAGTTCTATTAATGCTGAAGTACCGCCCGCAATCTTGGTTTCGGTAGTAGATGCTCCTTTACCTCTTATAATTAGCATGTCCTCTCTTGCATCAAATTCTGCCGTATCACCTACTGTTTCAGCATCTTTAAGAGCATGTTTAAGTACGTCCGATAAAATAACCGCATGAACATTAAATTCAAGACCTAGTTCAGGTATTTCTGGTGGTGAAACAGCCAGATTTCTAAACTTAAATCTTTTAAGTGTAGCACCCATTATCTTAAATATCACATATTCTTCGTCAATATCTATTTCTAACTTGTCTCCTTTCTTTGATCTCTTTATTAACTTTAATGCATTAGCTATATTAACTCCACCTGTAACTTCTTCTTCCACTTCAAACTCTAGAAATGCTTCTGAAGGTAGGTGAACTTCAATTAATGCTACTTGAGCGGGATCTATAGCTCTTATCGCTAATCTTTCAGAATTAACATTAATTGCAATTTCATCTACAATTTTAGCTAGGCTTTCAATCATTGTCGAAAACGATTTAGCGTCCGGATAGGCTACATGAGCTTTAGCCATTATCTTACACCTAACTACTCTACCGATCATTACTTAGTAGTAGAATAAAATTAATAGTTTACCACCGTTAACCGAGGTCACATAGCTTCCAGCATCTTAAGGCCAACATTCGACATGTATTATACACTTATATTCATCTATTACAGCATCTATGTTAAGTAATAAGTCATTAAATAATGCTATAGGAGATATTAGGACACCTTGATAGTACCTTAAACCTATGTCGGTTAAGGTTACAATTATAGGAACTAATCTTCTTATCTCTCTTAATTTTTCATACTTTCGTGCAAGAATCCATAACTTTTTAGCTAAAATCGAGGTTCTATCATGGTGTTCCTTTGCTGCTTCACGTAGTTTAGATATTTTAGAATATCCTGGGCTCCAGTGCTTGCAATCCACTATTAGTCCTAGGTCATGTTTCTGGCCTATAACATCTACTTCAACTCCCTTTGGCGGACTAATCCTTAAATTTCTATAAACTATGTAGTTATGTACTCTAAGGTATTCTGCAACAAGTTCCTCAAAATCTCTCCAGTGAAGGTGTAAGGCTACTTTGTCTACAGGTAATCCATGTGATAAACAGTAAAGTGCTAGCTTTAACTTTGCTAAGGGAATCACTTTCTCCTCAATGACTTTTATGAAGCCTAGATCACTAAGCATCTTAATGATTTCGTCGAGTATTTCACGTGCTATACGTTCAGTTTTAGATATAGAATGTATGTCTATGCCCTCCTTAGATGAAGCTAGTACTCTTTTACAAACCTTCCATAGGATCTCCTTAGATATCACTACCTCACCTAAATATTTATCTTAAAAATTATTACTAAAGAGGTTAAGCTTCACTTACCTTTATAAGCTACATATAGACATGTCTAAGAAGGAGAAATCCATGACTGAATCTAGACGTATCTCATATCCCATTTTAGAAGTCCAACGTAAGATTGTAGAAGAGAAACTTAAAAATGTAAGACATAAACTAATAGTAATAAGCGGTAAAGGAGGAGTTGGTAAAAGCTTTATATCAGCCTCCTTAGCACTCTTAATGGCATTAAAAGGTAAAAAAGTAGGTCTATTTGATGTAGATTTACATGGTCCATCAATACCGTTGATGCTTGGACTTAGAGGCAGTCACATATATGGTGATGAGCGAGGGAATCTATTACCAGTACTAGGACCATATGGCATTAAAGTGATTTCACTCGAATTTTTAATGACTGATCCTAGCAAGCCATTAGCATGGAGAGGACCTTTGAAAACTAGAGCTATACATGAACTTTTATCTAAAACTAAGTGGAATAATTTAGACTATCTTATTTTTGATCTACCCCCTGGAACAGGAGATGAAGCATTAACAATAACCCAAATGATACCACGTATTACAGGAGCCTTAATAGTAACTATTCCATCAGTTGTTTCTGAAGCTGTAGTGCTAAAGGCAATTAATTTCTGTAGAGAGTTGAAGATAAAGATCTTAGGCATAATAGAAAACATGGCCTATTATACATGTCCTGATAGTAATAAAAATTACCCGTTATTTAAGACATCATCATACAAAGGATTATTAGCTAAAGAGACTGAAGTATTAGCATCACTGCCTTTTGATCCAAGAGTTTCAGAAGCAATTGACCAAGGAATTTTGCATGAAATTATTAATGATAAGAGTATACCGCTAGTAAAAGAATTGGACAGATTAACTGATATCATTATTAATAAGACAGAGAAAGGATAGTTTCTGCATGCTATACAGAGTCTGCTATTATGATGTTATGTATAGAAAAAGGTGCTTGAGCTTAAATTAAGAACTTTTCTAGCAACCTCTCATATCCCTTTATTCTTTCCTTAATGTTTAACCTCATTAATACTGCCCATAGCGATGCTATATTACTTGAAATTACGGAGTTTTTCAAATCGTTTTCAAGCTTAGATATTACTTCTATTGTCTGAAATTTGTACAACTCATAAATATTGCATCTGAATCTTCTGTATCTACCTCTTTTACAAGTTTGTATGCAACCCACGGAGGTTGTTTACCTATTTCAGTATTGTTAAGTATTCCTAGCCCTTTATCTTAGTGGCCTTAAGACCATTTTCTTCAAGGAATCTTTTTCAAGAACATTTACCTCTTCTGTATAGGGGGCAGAATACATTTTGATGTTTAGGGGGAAGGTTTATATTGGTTGTTATTTAAGTCCTCCTCTTGGAGCCTGTGATCTAATGAGCTGTTGGCGAGATAAGAGGCTGTTTCTAGTGTGTTGGTAGTTTAAGTGATTTCTAATTATTTCTGAAGGAAGAAATATAAGCTTCGGAAACTAATAAGTGCAATGGTTACCTTGGGGTTCCGAGAGCCGTAGGGCGGTGAGCTCCTAGGTAACTAGGGGCAAGCCTCTGCGGTGAGAGGCTCCGAGCGGAAGCGTGATGACCTACCTACCGTGATTAAAAGTATCCAGAACTATTGGAAAGTCACGGTAAATGGGGAACGCTCTGTGAACCTCCTCTTCGATTATGGGAGTTATGTGGATTGGGATGTCCCGATGGGACTGATGAAGCATAGCTCCCGTAGTCGGGGAGGAGATACATAAACCGTAATGAACCCGAAAGTAAACATAAAAGACAATAAACAATCACCCTCGAGTGAACAGTTACTACAGCGACCTTTCTTACATTAAGGGCTCGTAAAGCTTCTACTATTGCAAATGCTGTCGCTATCGTCATTATCCCTGTAGCTTCTTCAATAAACCTCCTTAACCCTTCTTCCCACTTAACTCCACCGATAAGGGTGCCACTCGTGCATCCATATACTATTATATCAACATTAGCTGTAGCAAGTAATTTAGCTGCTTCAACAGTATTTCTAGACGTTTCCTTTAACTCTTTAACTGAGACTTTAACGAGTTTAAGCCTAGTCGTATGTACACTTACACCTTCGGGGCCATTTTCCAAAATTCAGGCTCCATAGTTGTATTGCTAGATGGAACTATTAATCCTTTACGTGCTCTCCAGCTATACATAAGATAGCCTTTTTATTTATCAAGTGTTAATTTCTATTACTTCCACTTGGTGATATCCCCTAAGACAGCTGATGGTAATATTATGTCTTTCATTGTTAGTAGTCCTGGAGGTGCTTTCCTTACTCTTGGGATAACGTTTACGACCATAGCTGCTGTTGCTATATCTCCTGGAACTAATGGATTTTCATTACGCCAGTGTATTGTGGGTTCACCTTCTATTAGTACATCTTCATATTCATCAACACCTACAGCAGCAATAAACTCTAACCTAATGAATTCCTTACCATTCAGATATCCTATACCATAACCTCTAACACCCTTAACTTGACCTGGCTTAATTTTAAAGTACTGTGTTTCAAGATATCTCTCAGCTACCAAGGGTGCTTGACCCTCAACAACTTTCTCTAACTCCACTCCCATCATCGACGCCAATAGCAATACTGATTCGGCATAACCTACATGAGCAGTTATCTTTCCTTTAGTTAATGCCTCATTGAATTCTTCTGGGGTCATTCCTAATCCTATTTTCTTCTGAAATGAGTACCTTCTTTTTGCAGCATCAAGCGATACTACTACATTAATTCTCTTTATATCGGCACATACAGCAGATATCATACTCACAACAGCATCAAATCTATATCCAGGATTTACACCTGTTCCAAGAACTCTTACACTATACTTCTTCGCCATTTCATCTATAAGTGTTGCTAGGTATGGATATCTATACCATGGATATGCTAAGGTCTCACATGTGGAAATGAAGTCGGCTTTAACTTTAATTGTCCTAACTATATCTGGATATATTTGATCTAAGTAAGATCTAGTTGCATGAAGTACTACGTCTGGTTTTGTTTCTTGAAGCACTTTATCAGCATTATTTGAAACGATTATACCAAGAGATTTATTTAATCCTATTAGTTCTCCAAGATCTCTCCCAACCTTATTTGGATCAATATCTATTGCGCCAACTATTTCAAGTCCTTTTTTCATTAAAGCAACTTTAGCTACAAGCTGCCCTATAGGGCCTATACCGTATATTACAACTTTTAACGGTGAACCCAATATCCCACAGAGTAGTGTATAAGAATAATGAGTTAAAAAGCTGTTTATCTATAAACCTTGCCATTCACCTCGGAGTGGTTGTTTAGGGTGGTTTAAGGGCGCTACCCTCGGGTTCATTACGCTCTCTCCGAGCCCCCTTCACCGCCCTTCTTGAGCGGTTCTCGAGAACTCAGAGGCACCAATAAATTCATAAACTATTACCCCCTTTATAGGTTTTGATCCTAGTCAGGCATCCAGCATCAGCATACATTATTGCCCATAAAGGACTTAAATTACCCTAAACCACCTTCATAAATGTTACTGCCCCCTCCACATGGACATTGACATTTATCACCATATGGTACATATCTTCTAACATAATCCTCTATAACATTCATACCAATTTCGTTTCCACCATCACCTATTCCAATAGTTATTATTCCCCTCTTTCTAGCCTCCTCAATAATGTACTCTGCTTTAGCATGGAGTTTAGTAACATTGACTCCTGTCATAGTATGGTACTCTCCCCTTATGTTACAGCCTGCTTTCTCAATAGACATTATAGCTGAAGGATTTAGTTCGTCAAGTAGCTTTTTTGCTTCTTCTAATGCTTTATTCTGTTCAAGAGTGAAAACCATTACTGAAGCCGCATACTTGGGTTTTTCTCCCATGAGAGTATATACATCCACAACATTTAATCAGGTAATTCACCTATAGCAATACTTATCGACCTAGCTAATGAAGCAGCACCTAAAGGTCCATCAGTTTCCTGAATATTTAAAGGTAGTATCCTAAAGCCTATTAAGATTAAAACTCTATCACCACTTCCTACGCATTCAATTAACTCAATCGCTGCTTTAACTGACCACTACCATCTAAAGTGGAAGGATATTTAAACCATAATTCTTCTTCTATCCTCCACATAGAATACACATAATCGTAAGTTCCTTGATAAGTTTACGTGATAAATTGATTAATGTATATCAGTTCATAGTCTTATCCCTAGGGTTATGGAGGGTAACAATAGCGTTATATAGAGCTGCAGGATCTAATACTAGGGGACATCCATATTTGAAAGTCTATATTAATGAGTAGAAGAACGATATATTGTATTGGTGGTATGATAATAATGATAAGAAGAGATATGTAGCCCTTTCCTCGTGGAGGTAATAAAGGTAAACCTTGAATTACTTATTTTCTTGACTATATTGTCCCCTTTAATATCTTTAAATAGAGCCATATTGCTATGCCCATTACTCCTAGGGTTACTCCTATGGTGCTAACTATTGGGTGGTCGTATCTTAGTTTTAGTATCCTCATTCTTTTTGATTTTAGAGGCCATAATAACGCTACCCCTCCTATAGTGAATAGGTCTCCAATTATGTGAGAAAACCATGCTATTATTATTGCAAGATACATGCATATTGGGTTAAGGGTTAGTACTTTACTTAATGCTAATACTAATCCTAATGTTATTATTGGTGACAGGAGTACGTTATGTAATATTTTCCTGTGCTTGAACCTTAAATCGAGATCTGGTACGAGAGAACCTAGTGCTGCTAATACTATGTATATGATAACGTCATTTATGCTTGGCCTCAATATAGCTAATACAGCTCCTACCCCTAACAACAAATGTGCCTTTCTCTTCAATTTCCCTCCCAGAGAGGCATATCTCCTAATTCGTATTGCTTGATATTAACGATTGAGCAGTTTATAGCGCCTTTGACTTTTCACTTATTATGTTTCGTTAATGAATATTATGCTTTTCATCATCAAGTTCTTTTATTCATGTTTTATTGATTATTACCTCGATTACCTACTTAGCCTTTACAATCAATTTCAATCTCCACACTGAGAACCAGAGAGCTCTTGCCTCCTTTACCTATATAAGGTAGTTACTACTAAGATGCAGATACTTATTTCACATGGTTGTTGTATTTTGAATGTATCTTCTCCATTCATTATTGACCAAGCTTATTTATATGTACGTAATCTCGTGCTAATTATGTGGAGCTGATATTGTATAACACTTTTTATTATTCATGTTTATTTAATTGTAGTCTGGGTAGGTGTTTTCGTCATGGCTAGATATTATGCTTTAACTAATGCATATGTTTATGGAACTGATTATACTAGTATCATTATTAAGGATAACATTATTGAAGATGTAGGAGGGGATAATTTAGTTAGTAAGTATAGGAAAATATTGGATAAGATTATCGATGTTGATGGTAGGGTTGTTATACCTGGCTTAATTGATTCTCACTTACATTTGTTAGGGACTATTTTATTTAAAAAATCGGTCAATTTAAGGAATTGCAGGAGTATTGAAGAGATTAAGCTTAAAATTAAACGATATGCTAGGAAGGTAGGTAAGAGGAAATGGATTATTGGTAGAGGGTGGGATCAGAATTTGTTTAAGGAAAAGAGATTTCCTACTCGATGGGATCTAGACGAAGTTACACCAGATAATCCCGTGCTTATTACGAGGGTTTGCGGCCATGTTGGTGTAGTTAATAGCCTTGCTCTTAAGCTTGCAGGTATATCTAAGAATACACCAAACCCGCCTAATGGAATTATTGATAGAGATGAATGTGGAGAACCTACTGGACTATTATATGAGGGTGCTTTAGATATGGTTAGAAAGATCATACCTTTACCTACGACTGAAGAAGTTAAACACGAATTACATAGACTTCTAGTAGATATGGCATCATATGGGCTAACCACGGTCCATAGTATTAGTGTTTGTGAGAGAGAACTTAAGGCGTTGATGGAGTTAGCTAAAGAAGGGAAGTTACCTATACGTGTGAGAATTTATTTAAGTGAGGAGGAATTTGTAAAGCTATTTGATACTATAGCAAGAAATATTAATGACTTTTTAAAGATTATGGGAATTAAGCTCTTTGCTGATGGTAGTTTAGGTGGTCGTACAGCTGCTTTGAGGGAGCCATATACTGATGCACCCTCAACTACTGGCGTATTAACCATTACTCAAAGCAAATTAAGGTATTGGTTACATAAAGGAGTTGAGCAGGGTTTTCAAGTAGCTGTCCATGCAATTGGTGATAAAGCAATAGAATTCGCACTAAAGACCTCATTGGAGCTTGGAGTTTCGGCTCCAACTCTTAGAATCGAGCATGCATCCGTTACTCCTCCAGATATAATTGAACTACTTAGTAAGGTGAAGCCTTTAATAACTATTCAACCACACTTTCTTGTAACTGACTGGTGGCTTAAATCAAGACTGGGTGATAGAGTTAAGTATGTATATAGATTCAAGTCGTTAATTGAAAAAGGTCTTTATGTTAGTGGTAGTAGTGATTCACCTGTTGAACCATACAATCCATGGCTTAGCATATCAGCTTCTATGACAAGAGCGAATTTTTCATGCATATCTAGTGGTGAGGCACTCTCATTAGACCAGGCTTTAACCATATATACTACAGGTAGCGCTAGGGCTTCTTGGGAACATCATATACTCGGACAGTTAAAGCCAGGATATTATGCTGATCTAGTTGTCCTAGAGCATGACATTACTTCTATGAGTGGATATGACGTTTCTGCAACACGAGTATATATGACTATAGTTAATGGGAGAATCGTCTATAAAGGACGTATATGTTGAAGACTCTTATAGTTCTATGTTTGCGTGTTGCGCCCTTAAGTCTTCTTCTGTTTTCCCTAGCCTATGCATTAATTCAACTACTACGGAGTCTAGGAATACCATAACCATATCTTCAAATAACGTACCTAGAGGAGCCAACGGCTCGTGAATTCCAAGTATTTGTCTTGCAAAGTAGTCTTCCTCTTTTGCAATTTTAGTTCTACCAGGTACTTCAACAACTATATCAGCTATTTTGCCTAAAGGACTATTCGCAAAACTCGTTATTGCTATTATAGTTGCTCCTACATATTTTGCTGCTTCAGCTGCTGTGACTATTAGCTTTGTTCTACCAGAACCTGATATCGCTATTACTAAGTCGCCTTTACCAATACTTGGCACTATGGTTTCCCCTAAAACATATACATTATATCCTAGATGTAGTAATCTCATAGCAAATGCTTTACCCACAAGACCGCTTCGTCCAGCACCCATAACTAGAACTTTTGACCTACCAGTCTTGTATGTTTCAACAAGTGTATTTATCATTCTTTCTACTTGTTCAGGCTTTATAAGATCTATGCTCCTATTAATGAAGTTTGTGATACTGTACATTGTTTTAAAGACTTTGTCTACCACAGATTAGCCCATACGAGAATTTATTGTTACTGTATTTTAAGTGTATGTTATCTATTGTTAATGGAGATAAAGTGTTTATTTAGCTATACTTTAAGGTTCTATGCTTTAATGTCATATATTGTATTGCTTTTTTAAATCTCCTATAACCAAGAATTCTTATCAAATCGTCTATTGTTAATTTCTTCCTACTACGTATTTCAATTATTTTTCTAGCTGACCTAAACCCTATACCAGGTATTTTAAGCAGCTCCCTAAAACTAGCAGTTTCTATATCTATAGGGTAAATATCTCTATTAACTTCAGCATATACTATCTTAGGGTCTTTATTTGGCAGCATTTCATCAGTTAATATGCTTTCTATGTCCTTTAGTGTAAACTTATATGTTCTTATTAGCTCTGAAACCTGGTAGAGTCTATATTCTCTCCATAGCGGTGTGGGCTTCTTATTCTCAAAAGGTGTTGAAACTATGGGGACAAATGCACTGAAGTATATTCTTTTTAAGCTTAATGATCTATATAAGTAATATGTTGTTTTAAGTATTTCGTAATCCGTTTCATCAACTACTCCTACAATTAATTGTGTGTCTATTCCTGCTTTTAGGTACCCTACCTTTTGAGACTTATACTTTCTCCTTAGAGATCTCCATGTACCTACACACCATTCTAATCTCTTAATTACATCTTGCATCCAATCTCCCTTGCTTGGTGATATTTCATTAAATGAGCTTGGATTAACTGTTTCAATATTAACTCCTATTCTATCAGCTACAATCCCTGCCCTTTCTATTAAATCTCTACTTACACCAGGCATTAACCTTAAATGTATATATCCTTTAAATCCTCTCCTACGTAATTCTTCAGCGACTTCTATTTCTTCTTCAACGACTTTATCAGGATCACTATACATAGAACTTGATAAGAACAGGCCGTCGATTATACCTTTATTGTAAAGATCAAGTGTTATTCTAACTAATTCATCTATATCCCATTTTTCTCGAGGGTATAGCCTACATCCTGCTCTGAATGCGCAATATTTACAATCCATTCTACAACATGATGATAATAATGTTTTGAGAAGCGCTGTCTTTTTCCCTCTTGCGGAAGCTTTATATAAAGGTACTTTCACTTTATCAAATTCAGCTCCTAGCACTAATACACGCCATTTATGAGGCTTTAAACTCATTATACTTCACCATCCCTATAGCTAATGTTACTTTCCCAGCTTATTACTTTACTTTTTAAGTAATACGTAGAAGTAGCCCTGAGTTTCATGCTTATGCGGGTAGAGTCTTCTAGCATTACTTAGCGATATACCCTCCTCCTCTACATTAACTAGTGGTTTGACTATGTCTAATCCCTCTTCTTCGATTATTCTTTTAACTATTTTTTCATTTTCTTCTAGTGTTAACGTACATGTAGAATATGCTATTAGTCCCCCTCTTTTAACCAATCTACATGCATTCTTTAACAGCTTATACTGTAAGTTAGCATATTGTTTTATGTGGTCTTCATTTATCCATAACCTTATTTCAGGGCTATGTCCTAGCTTACCTAGGGCGCTGCAATCAGGGTCAACAATTACTCTATCAGCTCTTTGATCTACTAGCATATTAACTGTTGCATCACCTAGTAAGAGATCTCCTTTAAAGAATGAATTAGATAGCTTATTTAATATTTTCTTCTCTATTTTAAGTCTATGTAGTGATATGTCGACGCCTACAAGATACGCCTGGCCATTGGTCAATTGTATTACATGTGAAGCTTTACCGCCAGGTGCACTACATAGGTCATATATCAGCATTTTCTTTGAAGGATTTATATTATGTACTACAAGCATCGACGCCTTATCTTGAATATAATAAAATCCTTTTCTATACTCAGGAGTAGAAGCTAAATTACCAGCACCTTTTATGATTTTAAGAGCTTAGGGTATGCGATTATCAGGTATAGCCTCTATACCCCTTTGTTTGAGTTTGGCGTTTAATTCCTTTACTGTAGTCTTTAGGGTATTCACTCTGATCCATACTGTAGGAACTTCATTGAACTTCCTTAATAATCTTTCACAATCATATGTATCAAATAGCTTCATAAAATATTTAACAATCCATTTAGGTTGAGAATATTGAATAGATAATTTATCTGGTATGTTTAGGTATTTCAAATCACGTTTATAGTCATAATTTCTTACAGCGCTTATGTAGTTTCTATTTAGGTGAAGTTCTTCTAGTAATCTCTTTATCCTATTAATCTTATCCTCACTTAGCGTATTCCATCTGAATTTTATTTCGTAGGTTATGATTCTTAATAACCATTTCTTTAATCTTGGCAGATGCTTAGGATTTATCCCCACTGCCTGATTTGAAATAAAGTCCAACAATATGTAGTTTCTTAATACACCAAGACCCATTGTTAATATTATAGGAATTAAGGTCTTATCAATTATTTTATGCCTAATATAATCCTCAATAACTCCTCTTAAGGATAACCTTTCCTTCTCAATTCGTGCTAATATCCTTGCAAGCTGAATCTCTACGTATTCCATATTACTATTCCCTAAACCTCTACATTACTTGAATTGATTTTATTAACCCTTGGGTTTTCTTAGTTTAATAGGGTGGCCTTTCATGGGTGATGAAATTAGGCCAGAGATCTTAAAGCTTCGTGAACTTCGATCTCAAGCTATGCTAGGTGGCGGTAAACAGGCTATTGAGAAACAACATAGAAAAGGAAAACTTACTGCCAGAGAAAGAATAGAATTGCTTGTCGATCCAGATAGCTTTGTTGAGATAGATATGTTTGTTAAGCATAGGGCTACCGAGTTCGGTATGGATAAAAAGATTTGTCTTGGTGATGGTGTAGTTACAGGCTTTGCGACTATTAATGGTAGGAAGGCATTCATTATAGCCCAGGACTTCACATTTATGGGTGGTTCATTAGGTGAAATGCATGCTGCTAAGATAGTTAAGACGATGAAAATGGCCTTAAGTGTTGGTGCTCCAGTCATATTCCTTAACGATTCTGGTGGTGCTAGAATTCAAGAGGGTGTAGATAGCCTTAAAGGTTATGGTGATGTATTCTACTTAAACGTTCAAGCATCAGGAGTTATTCCCCAAATAGCAGCAATTATGGGTCCATGTGCTGGAGGAGCTGTTTATAGCCCTGCATTAATGGACTTCGTAATAATGACCAAAAAGACGAGCTTTGCTTTCATCACAGGTCCACGTGTAGTTAAAGCAGCCATAGGCGAAGATGTAGATGAATTCCAGCTAGGCGGCGCTGAAGTTCATGCAACTAAGAGTGGATGTACACATTTTGTAGCTGAAGATGATAAACATGCTATTGAAATAATTAAGACCCTACTAAGCTATCTTCCAAGTAATAATATGGTGGATCCTCCAAGGATTATGACAGGAGATGATCCTGAAAGAAGGGATTATGAATTAGATAATATAATTCCTACTGATCCTTTTAAGCCATATAATATGTATGAAGTAATTAATAGAGTTGTTGATAAAGGTACGTTCTTCGAAGTTCACGCTCTTTGGGCTAGAAATGCAATTGTAGGTTTCGCAAGACTTCATGGATACGTCGTAGGAGTAGTGGCTAACCAACCAGTATACCTAGCAGGGGCATTAGATATTGATGCTTCGGATAAAATAGCTAGATTTGTTAGATTTTGCGATGCATTTAATATACCAATAGTAACATTTGTCGACGTTCCAGGCTATTTGCCAGGAACACAACAAGAACATGGTGGCATAATTAGACATGGTGCCAAAATACTATACGCATATTCAGAAGCAACAGTACCTAAATTAACAGTTATAGTTAGGAAAGCATATGGTGGAGCCTACATATCAATGGGTAGTAAGCATCTTGGAGCAGACTTTGTAGTAGCATGGCCAACAGCAGAAATAGCCGTTATGGGCCCTGAAGGCGCTGCTGAAATTATTTGGAGAAAGGAGTTAGCATTAGCTAAAACACAAGAAGAGAGAGAAGAAATACTTAGGAAGAGAGTTCAAGAATATAGAGAAAAATTCGCTAATCCATATATTGCAGCTGCTAGAGGATATGTTGATACTGTAATAGAGCCTAACGAAACTAGACCCATACTCATTAAAGCTCTTGAAACATTTCTAACAAAGAGGGATATAAATATAAGAGTGCCACCAAAGAAACATGGAGTGATGCCTGTCTAAACCTTGCCCTCCTCATAATTGAGAGGAATTAAGTATGCCGTTTGAATGGTCCATAATTAAGAACATTCACGAGCTTTTAAGTAGAGATAAAACGTGTAATTTGTGTCTTAAGGCTAGAGAGACCGCACTCAAATTACTGGAGGAAGGTCTTAAAGCTGCTGATCCATACAAAGCTGTATCAAAGAACATTGTTGTTTATGGGGATAAGATTAAGGTAGCTGGCGAGGAATTAAAGCCATCAAGAATTTTTGTTGTAGGCTTTGGTAAAGCATCCATAGCTATGGCGAAAGCTATAGAGGATAAACTTGGGAATAGAATTGATGAAGGTGTAATTAGTGCCCCGAAATCACTAAGGGAAGAAAAAATCAGCTTGAAGAAAATAAGGATTGTTTGGGCAGGTCATCCCTATCCTGATGAAGGAAGCGTTAAGGCAGGCTACGAAATATCCGGACTTGTTAAGAAGGCCAATAAAAACGACTTGGTAATAGCCTTAGTTTCTGGTGGTGGTTCAGCTCTCATGGAGTATCCTGCAAATAATATAACGCTAAATGACTTTATTGAAACTACAAAACTATTACTTAAATCTGGAGCCACGATTCAAGAAATAAATACTGTAAGAAAACACATTTCATTAGTTAAAGGAGGATGGCTTGCTCGTCACGCCTATCCTGCAAAACTTATAGCATTGATAATTTCCGACGTCGTCGGAGATCCTATAGATTCAATAGCTTCAGGCCCTACAGCTCCCGATCCAACAACATTTCATGATGTCCAAAACGTTCTGAAGAAATATAACTTATGGAATAAAGTGCCTGAAAGTGTTAGAGAATACATAAAGAGAGGAGTTAAGGGATTAGTCCCTGAAACCCCTAAACCAGGAGACAAAATCTTTACTAATACTAAGAATGTAATAATAGCTAGTAACATTGAATCCTTAAAGAAAATGGCCAATATGAGTAAAGATCTAGGATATAATGTTATCATACTGACTAGTATGCTTGAAGGGGAAGCTAGAGAAGTTGGAAGGGTACTAGCATCAATAGCCATTGATGCAAAACTACACGGTAATCCCATTAAACCTCCCGCAATTATCCTTGCTGGCGGCGAAACAACGGTAACTGTTAGAGGTAAGGGGAGGGGAGGTAGAAATCAAGAATTAGCTCTCTCAGCAGCATTTACCATAAGTGAAGTACATGGAATAGCTATTGCTAGTATTGGTACCGATGGTATTGATGGTTTAACACCTTATGCTGGCGGAATAGTTGATGCACATAGCATTAATAGAGCTAAGAAGTTAGGTCTAAATCCTGAAGAGCTATTAATTGATAACAATAGCTATGAATTCTTCAATAAGCTAGGAGACGGAATTTATACTGGCCCTACAGGAACTAACGTAAATGACCTACAAATAATGGTGATAGAGAAGTAAAATATATGAACCTAGAAACCAAAAATATACGATAGATGAGGTAACGACGGTCTACTGAAAAATGATGATAATTCTCCTTACCGACAATCTCCTAAAGACTTATAAACATTCTTCTAGCCCTTCATAAAGTCCAGAACTCCCTTAACCTTTAATAACATAGTAGTAAGCACTGTATTTGACAGTATAGGAGAGCTGATGTTCATGAGGAAGTGGCCTGGAGTACTAATAGCATTTGAGGGCATAGACGGCTCGGGTTTATCAACACATTCTAAACTTCTCTATGAGTACTTAACGTCCATCGGCTACCAGAAGGTATATTTAACAAAAGAACCTACGAATTCACCTATAGGGAACTTAATTAAGGATATTCTTCAAAGAAGAACTAGCAATTTAACTGCCCGTCCTGACTTAATGGCTTTGCTATTTGCTAGTGATAGAATATATCATTTATTCTACGAACCCATAAGATGGAATAATAAAATTATTAAAGGCATCATGAGGGCTTTAGAAGAGGGATTTATAGTTATAACGGACAGATACGTATATTCGAGTATTGCTTATCAGTCGATTCATGATAAGAAAAATAACGTGAGACTCTCATTTAATGATGTAATGAGAATTAACTGGTTTGTTCCTGATGCGGACATAGTGGTCTTCTTGGATGTTCCTTTAAGTATTTGCTTAGAAAGAATTAAGAATGTTCGCGGTATTATTGAAGCATTTGAGAACATAGAATATCTTTCAGAAGTATATAATAACTATATTAAGTTACTTGACGAGTTGAAGAACAAGAACATTCATATAATTGTTGTTAAGGGAGTTGATGAGAAAGGTGATGTTCGATCAATAGATGAAGTTCAAGATGAGATTAGGAGAAGAGTAATAGATGTATTAAGGCATGAAATTATTGATTAACTAAGGGATGATTTTAAAATATAAGGATGCTGCTTTAGTACTATTTGTGGTAGCTGTTTTTATTATTATGTTTTATTTCTTCATATACTCTTATTATTTTATAGGCAGCACATTAAAGATTTACATTAAGGTCATTGATCGTAATGGGGGATCCCATTAGTGGTGCTAAGTTGATGTTTTACGCCACGAGGCCCAGAGGCCCTACAAAATATTTGTTTTCCATAGTAACTAGAGAAGATGGTAGCGCTTATGTAATGTTTAATGTAAATAGTGTATTTCGTGAATGGATAAGCTATTTCAAGGAAAAGGATTCAGGTAAATGTTATGCTACTCTCATAATTGATGTGTATTACAATAATAAGTTATTTCCTGGATATACGATATTAATCGATCCCATGCTTAAAGGTGTTAAGCCAGTGAATAAAACTATCAGGTTGAGGTATGAAGCTGCAAGAGAATGAAGCGCTAAAACTTTAGGAACAGGATAAGCAGTCTTACGGTTTAATCGATGTAGTTAATGTTAGAAGACTTCTGGTGCTCTCCATTCTCCCCATACTTCTCTTAATACTCCACTTATTTCTCCTAAAGTCGCCTTGGCTTTAATAGCTTCTAGTATATATGGGAATAGATTTACATCTTCTTTTTCAGCAACTTTACCTATTTCATTAAGAAGTCTGCGTACTTTTTCATTATCTCTATTTTCCTTTAACTTCCTTAGTCTATTAACAACTCTTTCTCTAACTATTGGGTCTACTTTAAGTATTTCTATTCTTGGTTCCTCTGGTTCTATGAACATATTCACTCCAATTATTGGTATTTCTCCTTTCTCTACCTTTAATTGGTATTCGTAAGCAGCCTTAGCTATCTCTCTTTGAGGGTATCCCAGTTCAATAGCCTTAACCATTCCCCCAAGTTTATCAATTTGGTCTATTATTTTCCATGCTCTTTCCTCTATTTCATCTGTTAACCATTCTATATAGTAGGCTCCACCTAAAGGATCAACTGTATCAACTACACCTGTTTCATAGGCTATTACTTGTTGTACTCTTACTGAGAGCTTTACTGCTTTCTCCGTCGGTAGGCTTAGAGCTTCGTCATAGCTGTTTACATGTAGGCTTTGCGTTCCACCTAAAACAGCTGCCAGTGCCTGGATTGTCGTCCTTATAATGTTTACTTCTGGTTGTTGAGCTGTTAATGTCACTCCAGCTGTTTGTGTATGAAATCTTAACATCATAGATCTTGGATTTCTTGCTCCGAACCTCTCTTTCATAATTTTAGCCCACATTCGACGTGCTGCTCTAAACTTTGCTACTTGCTCAAAGAGATTTGTTCTTGCTGCAAAGAAGAATGATATTCTTGGGGCAAATTTATCAACGGACATCCCTCTCCTTACAACCCATTTTACGTACTCTATTCCATTGGCTAGTGTAAATGCTATTTCTTGAGCTGGTGTAGCTCCTGCTTCTTCAAAGTGATATCCACTTATACTAATGCTATTCCATTTAGGCATTTCCTTAGCACAAAACATTATCACGTCGGTTGCATACCTCATAGATGGCAATGGCGGATAAATGTAATTCTTTCTTGCAATATATTCTTTTAATATATCATTTTGTACTGTTCCACCCAGAATGCTCTTGGGTATTCCTCTAGATTCAGCTACTGCTATGTACATCGATAATACTTCCATTGTAGTAGCATTTATGGTCATGGATGTTGTTACTTTATCCATAGGTATTTCCTTAAATACTATATCCATTTCCACTACTGAAGGCATTGATACTCCTACTTTACCTACTTCATACCACGCTAATGGATGATCAGGGTCTAGGCCAAGCTGTGTTGGTAGATCAAAAGCTATACTTAATCCTGTTTGACCAATGCTTAACAGATACTTATATCTCTTATTAGTGTCTTCAGCTGACCCAAAACCTGCATATTGTCTGATGGTCCATATTCTTCCTCTATACATTGTTGGATAAACTCCACGTGTAAACGGATAAGCTCCTGGAAAACCTAGCTTTTCAAGATAATCCCAATTCTTTTCCTGGAGATCTAAAGGTGTATATAATCTTTTAACAATAATTCCCTCTTCTGTTAGAAATTCCCGTTTTCTTTCAGGTATCTTTTTTAGTATTGGTTCGACTACCTCTTTCTCCCATTCTATAAGCTTTTCACGTATTCTCTCTAGAGTTTTAAAATCAAACAAAATTTACTCACCCTTCCTTTCAACTATTTCAAGTAATACCCCATAAGCAGACTTAGGGTGTATGAAATTTATTATCCTCTTTCCGTGAGCTACTTCTCTTGGCTGCTCATATACTATCTCAATCCCCTTTTCTTTTAGTTCCTTTATAGCTTTAGCTATATTGTTTACTCTTAGTGCTATGTGATGTAGTCCTTCACCTCGCTTTTCAATAAACTTAGCTATAGCACTATCAGGAGCTGTTGCTTGTAAAAGCTCGATATATGTTTCACCTACTTTGAATATAGCTACTTTAACTTTCTCTTGAGGAACTTCTTCAATTTTTATTAATTCTAAGCCTAGTATGTCTCTATAAAACTTAATAGCTTCATCTAAGCTCTTTACAGCTATACCTAAATGATCTACTTTTAATATTTTCATAATTAGACCCCTTTCTCGGCTTTACGTTTCTCTATGGCTAGCTTGTATACGTCTTCTATTATTTTCCTCAGTGAGGTTCCAGGTCCATGTACCACTGCAATACCTATTCTTTTCAATATAGGTATATCAGATGGCGGTATAATTCCTCCAAAAAGTATCGGTATCTTCAATCCCTTCTCTTTCACAAGCTTAGCTAAGTCTTGAGCAAATTCAATGTGTGAGCCAGATAATATGCTTATGCCTATAACATCAACGTCCTCTTCAATTGCTGTACGTATTACACTCTCAGGTGTTTGATGAACACCTAAATATACTACATCAAAACCAGCGTCCCTTAGTGCTCTAGCAATAACCTTAGCTCCTCTATCATGTCCGTCAAGGCCTATTTTAGCTATTAAAACCTTAATTCTCCTGCCTCCTATAACAGGGTCTACTTTTACTCTAAGCTCCTTACATATATCAATAGACATTGATTCTGCAGGCAACATATCACCATTGTATAAAGTTATAGATCCATAACACTACACTATTGGAGTGAAGTAATAAGGTATACTTTAATTATTTTTATGAATTTTATTAACTTCCTCCTCTAATATTTTCCTTGCTTTTTCGAGAAGTGGAGGATTTAATACAAAACCGGGAATGAAAGGTATCTGGGCTTCCCTTTTACATGCACGTTTTACAATTTTACTTGAACCATAGTTAAGGTATCCATTGATGAAACTTCTAATGAGTTCCTCTGCTATTCTTGGTTTATTATATAATTTAAAAAATGTAAAGTAGGTAAATTCAGCTATATCCCATGCCATCACGTTTTCATTCTCAGTACTTCTCGCTTGTTCTAAATCAACTAGATATACATACTTTGAATCGTTTGAAATGATAAAGTTATCTGGCTTGCAGTCACCTATGGCATATCCTTTACTATGTATTATTGCAAGTACCTCACCTACCCTGTAAAATTCCTTGGGTCTTATAATTACTTCCTTAGTTTTTACCATTATCCCTGGAAGTAGAGATAGCCCTTGAATAAATTCCCTAATTAAGATCTTTTTAGATAAATGAACGCCTAAAATCCTTGGTGTTAGTATATTGTTCTTAGCATCTCTTAACCTTAACATGAAATGATATTCTCTACATAATCTTTCAATAGCATCTAAATAGAAGTCTATTGCTGTTCTCCCGAGCACTTCAACTATAAACCATTTAAATGCTGATAATGAGGCATACTCCTTTATGACTATAGGATATTTCTCACCATTCTTTTCTATTTCATATATTACTGCAGTATATATTCCTGTTCTACGCTTATCTATAATCCTAGCTTTACACCCTTCACCACATAATGACTTGAGTAATTCATTAAGCCACTTGCTTCCTTTTAATATAATTCCTTCCTTTAACTTTAGGAGTATTTCAGGATACTTAAGCTCTTCAGGGACCTCATACCTTCTTCTCTTTACCTTTGAAGTTATCTCGAATGTTATATGTGAAATCTCTGGTAGCCCAGCATACGCATGCGCTAAATAAGAGGCAATGCCTTTAATTAATAGTGATGCTATATTTAGTACCTTATCTACTACATTGATTTTCTTTGAGGTCTTTAGTTTAACATAGTCTTCATTTATATACTCTAATATTCCTTCATCTATGAGTTTATTTATTATATCCTTATATTCGTTTCTAAGTCTCTCACGAATTCTCGGCGTATTAAGCAGTTTTGAATAGCTATACTTTAAAGGTGTATACAACTGAGCTCTTATTCTCATCTTTCTTATCGGGAAGTATTCTATTGGTACTTCTATGTCTTCGTTCATAACGCTTAGTTTAGCTAGATCATTTACTCCTTCAAGAACTATTCTATACCTATATAATGTTACAATGTTTCTTGCTTTGCCTTTATCGTATATTATCTCTATGGGAGCTAATAGCCTTCCTGCAATGAATTCGCCCAAGAAGCCAAAGCTTGCATCAAGTACTATTAGTTTGTCATTGGTAATCAGAAGTGCCAATTTTGTCTTATTGAAGTCTTTATAATAGTATCTTAATCCGTAGGGGTACTTAGGCACTATGACTAAGACATCGTAGTCGCTATCAGGTCTAGCATATCCTCCTATCCTAGATCCATATAATATTATCCCTTCAGCATTAGGATATAATTCGAGCACAGTTGTTATTATCTTGTTATATTCGCTCATATCATATCAGCTACTTTACTCTTATACCTAACTTCTCCGCCACATAGTATATCATTCCTAATACACAGTTATATCCACTACCCTTAGATAAGGGATTATTCTCCCTAATTGTAACAATATATTTGAGATCCTCGTCTACTTCAAGCATCTTCCTATATACTTCATCAGCACTATAAATACCTGATTTAAGTAAATTACTTATTATGTCTTCCCATTCAATTATCTTCGCTATAGCTTTGTTAATTACCTTATTTGCAGGTTCATCACAGACTCCAAAGTGGGTGACCATTATCTTGCCTGCATTTTCTATAAGAAGTCTCTTAAGACTCTCTTTAGCTTTATCTCCATCAAACATTGGTACAGCTACTGGTATTAACCTTCTATCATAATATAATCCTATGGCATCTCCTGTTATAAGAACATTATACATAATCCTATCTGATAAGATAATGATAGTGGATCCAGGACCCAATATATGTATAAGAAATCTCATAGACAACCTTATAAGTTACGATTGAACATGGACAAAGTATCATATATAGCCTTAACACACATCCATATAGATCATGGTGGAGGAACAAGTCTATTAATATCAAATTTAGGGGCAAAGCCAAAGGTAATAGTACATCCTAAGGGAGCCAAGCATATAATTAATCCTGAAAAGCTTTGGAAAGCAGGTCTAGCTGTTTTAAAAGATATAGCAATAACTATGGGAAAACCCGAGCCAGTACCTTCGGACCTAGTTTATAGTATAAATGATAATGAAGTCATAGATTTAGGCAATGTAAAGGTTAAAGCAATATACACACCAGGGCATACTCCTCATCATGTATGTTACTTAGTTAAACCAGAAGATGCAAGTACACGTTTATATCCTTGTGGTTCAGGGTCCAATAGTAATATGTGTTCTGATACTTCTTTTAACATGTCTACTCTCCCTTAATGTACTATTGTTATGAATTCAAAAATCTTCTTTGATGCTGTTATAGGATCTATAAGCCCCTGTAGAACTTTATCTATTATTTCTCTAACTTCATTCCTGTTAGTTATTAACTCCTTAATTCTCTCCTTGAGCCTCCATTTTAGTAGAAGATCTAGTTCAAATTTTCTTCTTCTTTTTCTTCTCTTGGTTAATTGATTAGTTTTTATTAAGTATTCCATGTGTTCTATCACTTTATTAATAACGTCTTTTATACCCTTATTCATTATTGCAGCAGTTAATAATATTGGAGGCTTCCATCCCTCTCGTATAATACCCTCTAATGCAAATTTAACTTGGCTTAGTGTCAGCTCTGCTTCAGGTTTATCAGCTTTATTTATGACATATATATCTCCTATTTCCATAAGACCAGACTTTATCGCTTGTATTTCATCACCTGCTCCTGGCATTAATACTACTATAACTGTGTCTACGGCATTCATTATCTGTATATCTGATTGTCCTGCCCCCGTGGTTTCAACAATAATGTAATTGTATCCTACTGCATCAAGTATCTCTATTGATAACAACGCTTTCAACGGTAATGATCCTTCACTTAATGACGTCATACTTCTCATAAATACGTTATCTCCTAATACACTTTGAAGTCTTATACGATCTCCTAATATAGAACCTCCAGTTAATGGACTTGAAGGGTCTATTCCTATGATGGCTATCTTTTTATTCATTTTCTTTAAGATCCTTGTCATAGACGCAATTAATGTACTCTTACCGGCTCCCACTAATCCTGTAACACCTACAACATGTGCCTGTCCTGTTCTAGGCCAGATGAGATCAATTATGTTTAATAATACATCTGGATTAACTTCTATTAATGATATCAGCTTTGATAATGATCCTACATCTCCATCTAATGCACTACTAAGTAATGACTCTACGCTACTTCGTATAGTCATTTATTCTTCCCAGGTTGCGACTATATACTTAGCATTCAAACTTAAACTTTATGTACCTAGACATCAGCTTATCTAAATAGGTTCGACTAGCATGTGTAGATTTATAAGCTTCAAAATTAGTGAACCAAGATATTTTAATTACATAGCGTATAGTCTTTCATATATTTCGCTTATAGATCCATTACTTCCTATAAAAGTACCTAATGTTCCGAGTCACGTAGATGGATGGGGGTTAAGCGCATATGATTCACATGGGATTCTTACTACTTTTAAATCAAGTAGACCATTCTACTTAGACATAAGAAGAGTCCTAAGAATTCTTGAGGATTTAGAACCACCGATATATGGCTTAATACATATTCGTAGAGCTAGCACTGATCAACCTATAGGAGCTGTTCACTCTCATCCCTATATTGGTGAAGTTAATGGAGCTCTCATATTAATGGCACATAATGGGGGATTAAATAAGGAGCTAATAAAGAAGTATTATAATTTAGATATTAATGTTAATGAAGTCACCGACTCGTATGTTTACTTTTACCTATTATTGAAAACGTATAAGAATATAGGTGATATTCTTACATCCATCGAGAATATTATTAAAGGACTAATATCTATCAATGCTGTAAAATTAAAGTATGGGGGAACTCTAAGAGAATCAAGCTTGAACGCAGTATTATTATTCATTAAAGATGATAGACCAATAATATACGTCATTGAAGATTGGAAGCATCTTCGAGGAGAGCTTAGAAAGTATTATAGAATTTTAACATTAGCTAAAGACAAGAACGTGATTATATGTTCAAGTAGTATTGCTGAAAGGCTAAGGAACTTCGGATTTACTGACTATAAACCTGATGTTGTTAGAGAGGTATGTACTGACAACAGACTTGTTAGGATACTAGCTATTAAGTAAATAGTCTTTCATGCATACAGTGATGGCATCGCCTGAAATCTTGAAATATACATAGTCATTAGAGCTTCTAATAGTCTTTCTAAATCAAATATTATACTACGACGGCTACCCTCTTTTCTTATGAGAATAAACGTCTCTTTATCCTTCATAAGCAGGAGAGCTCTCCATTCAACACTCATACCGTAAATTTTGGTTACCAATACGTATAAATTCCTTCCAGGTCGATGTATGAAATTAATTACGTATACTGATGAATATTTAGGAATACAATATATATCTCCGTAAACTCTTACTTCACTTAATGGTATAGGCTTAAACTCCTCAGTTAAGAAGATGTAATCATTTATTGTAAGACTATAACACACTTCCTTTAATCCTATATCGCTAATTAGCTCACATCCCCGTTTTACATATTGTTCTTGAACAAGAGCTTTACATTCATATTCTAAGTCTATGATCTTAACCACTGCTTATCCCTAAATAATATTTACTCACATAAACCAATATTTAGTGTGAGATAAAATAAAATTATTTGCAAGCATTTGTATGAAGAGACACCAATACATATATCGTGAAAAGAGAATAAAATATTCGTCTAAGTTGACTTAAATTTGCGTTACACTTCTATGTATATCAATACTTGTTTATTCTCTATATTCCACTTTCTTGCATTTGCAATGGGTTTCTCAGATAACATTATGTCGGATGCCCTCGTTTCTCTTAAGATATAATCTTTAAATTTCTTTATAGCTTCTTTAAGTTCGTTATCAGGAGTATGTATTACTATTCTATTAACTACCTTATCAAGTGGTAGGTTTAATTCCTTTCTTATTACTTGGATCCTTCTAACTATCTCCCTGGCTAGTCCCTCAAGTAGTAGCTCTTTATCTATTACGGTATCTAAGAATGCTGGTAGCTCCTTTACATCTAGTTTAACTAAGTTTTCAATTCCTTTTTCCTCTGTTTGGATTACTACTTCTTTAATATTTGCATATATTTTGATTATGTTGATGCATCGCCTATAAGCTTCTTCTTCACCTTTGTTTACTATTAGGACTAACTTCTTTAATGGCCATCTCCTCTTTATTCCCATGCTTGATCTTACAGTTAGTATTGCTTCTGATACCTTGAGCACATTGGTTACTCTTCTCCATGTATCTTCATCTACTAGTTCTCTTGGTACTGTTGGCCAGTCTTCTAAGTGTATGCTTTCCTTTGCTTTCTCTCTTAGTAACTTTCGTGTAAATGCTTGGTATATGTATTCTGCTATGAAAGGAGCGAATGGAGCTAGTACCTTTAATATACTTGATATTACTATAAACAATGTAGCATAGACTGCTCTTTTACTTGGATCTTCAACTTCTATCCATACTCTTGGTCTTATCAACGTTATGTATCTATGACTAAGTTTTTCAACTATAAAGTCTAGTATAGTTCTTAATGCTATATGTAGATTGTTTAATTCGAGAGATTCTTCTACTTTCCTTATTGTTTTATCTAGTTCTGTTATTATCCATTTGTCTACAGGTTCTAAATGTCTTAAGTCTTCCTCAATTCTTTCTGGGGTCCATTTGTCTAGCTGCATGTATGTTAGTGCAAAGTTTACGCTGTTCCATAATATATCTAATTGTCTTTTTATGAGAACTATTTCGTCTGGGTCAAAGTTCATATTGTCCCATGGCGCTGCTTTTACCGTTAAGTATAGTCTCAGTAAGTCAGCTCCATGCTTCTCCATGAACTCCAATGCCCATATCACGTTCCCTCTACTTTTACTCATTTTCTTACCATACTTATCTAGCACATGTCCTTGATTTAGCACGGCTTTATATGGTGTTGACCCGTGCCATGCAACTGATGTGAACATTAGTGTATAGAACCAACCTCTCGTTTGGTCTACTGCTTCCGTTATCCACGTATATGGGAATAATTCTTTGAACTTATTATCCCATCCATATTGATGCAAGCTTGCCGTATGGGCAACACCACTATCCATCCATACATCTACTACATATGGTTCCCTCTGCATTAATCCTCCGCATTTGGGGCATTTTATTATTACTTTGTCTATCCATGGTCTATGATGGTCTATTACTACTTCTGGATTTAGAGCATGTTTCTTAACCTCTTCCAGGCTACCAAAAGCCATTCTATATTTACATTTACTGCATGTCCATATCGGCAGTGGGGTACCCCAATATCTTTCACGGCTTATACACCAATCCCTTGCATTTTCAAGCCAATCTCCAAATCTCTTTCTAGCCCATTCTGGATACCATGCAACCTTCTTATTTTCTTCAATCATCGCCTTCTTTATGGGCTCAACTCTTATAAACCATTGTCTGTCGGCATAGTATATTAGTGGTGTATCACATCTCCAGCAATGAGGGTATTCGTGCTCATACCATCCAAAATGGGCTACTAATCCTTTAGCATGTAGATCTTTAACTACTTGCTTACTAGCATCTTTAAACCATAGTCCAGCATATTTACCTGCAAGTTCTGTAAAGTACCCGTTCTTTGCAAGTGGATTGAATACCCTTATATTGTACTTTCTAGCTTCTTCGAAGTCCTCTGGTCCATGGGCAGGAGCCATATGAACTATACCTGTACCCTCCTCCATACTAACCCAATCAGCTACGATAACAGCATGCTCATACTTGCCATTATGTTCTTTATGGGCTGGTACTTCATCTAATAGCGGATGTATGTACTTTTTACCTAGGAGATCTCTTCCTCTATATCTAGCTACAACCTCATATGAAGCTATATTTATCTCCTTGAATACTGATTCAAGTCTCTTTTCAGCTATTATCCAGTATTCATTTCCGACTTTAACTTTAACATAATATTCATCGGGATGGACGGCTAATGCTTCATTAGCTATTATCGTCCATGGAGTTGTAGTCCATGCAACCATGTACGTATTCTCTTCATCTATTAATTTTAACTTAAAGTAGAGGCTGGGATCCTTAACAACCATAGAGCCTAATGCAACTTCATGACTGCTTAATGCTGTTTCACATCTAGGACATATTGGTATAACCCTTAAATCTTCATATAATAGTCCTTTATCCCACATAGTCTTAAGGAAAGTCCATGCTGAGTCTAAGTATCTTGGATCTCTCGTCTCATATGCATGATCATAGTCTAGCCACAATCCTAGTCTTTCACTAGCCTTTCTCCAATGATCTATGTAATAGTCTACAAGCTTTTGGCATTCCATTATGAATTTATTGACGCCATACTTTTCTATGTCCTTTTTAGTCTTAAATCCTAGATTTCTTTCAACTTCTATTTCTACTGGTAGTCCTTGTGTATCCCATCCCGCTTGATCCCATACTCTAAATCCTTTCATTCTTTTATATCTTAGCATTATGTCTTTGAATGTCCTTCCTCTTGCATGACCTACATGCATAAATCCATTAGCTGTTGGTGGTCCTTCTAGAAATGCGAATAGTGGTTTATTTGGATCTGAAGCTTTTTCTTTAACCTTCATGTATATATTGTTCTTATTCCAGAATTCTATTACCCACTCCTCAACATTTAATGGATTGTATCTACCCTTTATGCTAGGTGATACAGATAATGATATCACCTTGAAAACATACTATTAGAACAGGCTTATAAGTATTTATCTAAATAGCTATTGATGCGTAACAGGGGTGAGGTAATTGACATTAACATTTGTTGGCATGGGTCCATGGTTTGGAGCATTAACTTTGGAAGCCCTAGATGCCATTAGTAATGCTGATACTGTCTATATAGAATTATATACAAATATAACACCAGGATTAAGCTACGAGAGATTAAAGAGAATTACTAAAGGTAATATAAAATTTGTTACTCGTAAGGAGCTTGAGGAAGAAGAGGGTAGACATATTATTGAAGAAGCTAAACATAAGAATGTAGTATTGTTGATTGGTGGTGATCCATTTATAGCTACAACACATGTAACTCTTAGAATTGAAGCATTGAAGAATGGCATAGATGTCAGAGTTGTTCATGGGGTTTCAGGAGTTTATTGTTGTATAAGTATTAGCGGCTTACAAGTCTATAAATTTGGAAAAATGGTAACACTTGTCTATCCAGAGAAATATTACGTTCCTTATACAACATACTATGTTATTAAAGAGAATTATGAGAGAGGACTTCATACTCTAGTTTTACTTGACATAAAGTTTGATGAAGGACATGCAATGAGGGTTAATGAAGCAGTGTCGATATTGATGGACATAGAGAAAAAGGTTTGTAAAGAGGAGAAATCAAGACCATTTCTTGAGAAAGTTATAGGACTTGCTATTGCTAGAGCTGGTACTCCTGAAGTGTATCTTAAAGCTGATCTTCTACCAAATCTAGCTAATTATAATTATCCTCCTCCACCTCATAGCTTAATAATAGTTTCAAAACCTCATCCCTTAGAGCTTGAAGCATTAATGTATTTTGCGGGATTACCTAAGCATATAGTTGAGGAGAGGAAGAGAACCCGTGAATCCATTAATTAATACGTTAAAGTTAAAGGAGAAGGTGAGAAAAGAACTCCTTAAAAGTATGGATCGAGCTAGTATCAGTAAAGCTTTAGGCGATTATCATGCTCAAAGAGCACCTAGACCATGTGGTATAACTATTCATACAGGTATTGGATGCGATTTTGGATGTATATATTGCTATATACCTGATATGGGGTTTCCTAGAACAATATCTCCTTATCCTCTTAATGGGGCCGAACTTGTATTAGCATTATCAACAAACCCATATGTATTTCCTGGACCTATAGGTACTCTTGCTGCTTTCGGATCTGTAACAGAACCCCTTCATAAGAAGACCATAGAAAAGACCTTAGAATACCTTGAATATATAAGCAAGTACCTGAAATTACCAGTACAGATGTCAACTAAAGCTGTTGTTAATGAAGAAATCATTGATAAGATTAAGGAAATAGAACCTGATATAAGTACCCTAATTACGATAATTACCCTAAATAAAAGTAAAATTCTTGAACCAGGAGCTCCTCCACCTATGGATAGATTTGAATTTATGAAAACGTTATCGAACCATGGTGTTCATGTTGTCCTGTTCTTGAGACCAATAATTCCGGGGGTAACAGATAGAGAAGTAGAAAAAATAATTAAATTAGCTGCTGATTATGGCGCCCAGGGCATTGTTCCTGGGACATTAAGAGTAACTTATTCAATGATTAATAGATTAAGAAAAGCAGGAATAAATATTTCAACAATAACTTCATTAATGCCCTATAAGCCTAAAAAGAGCTATGAGCAAGTTCCCTTAAAAGGTGGTAAATTCAAAGAATTAGCAATTAAAATTGCTAGGGATTACTCACTTAAAGTTTATCCATCAGCATGTGCAGCTAATATTGATGCTCATAAACAGGCATGTTATGCTTGTAGTAAAGGTCCTTGTGGTAACTTATGCTATCACGTTAACATTGAAGAAAATCATCTACTTGAAGTACTAGAATACTTCAATATTAAAGGTAATGTAGTGAGAATTGCTGCAAATAAGGTTGAACTAAGAATTACTAGTAAAATAACTGACCATATAGTTAATTTATTAAAGAACTTAATTTTCTGGTGTACTAGAAGAAGACCAATTATACATCTTAGGTAGCTCTCGTAACCTACATGGAGGCTTTATGAACTTTATCTCTGGTATAGGCGTCCTTCTCAAGTTTATTGACCTGGCATTCTCTATGAGGATGTCAAGAATTTTTAAGTTTAACTTAGCTTCTTCTGTCCTGACCTTTTCTGGATCTGCTCTTGTCGTCGGCTTTGTTGAAACTGCTGCACAGTATTCTTGAAGCTTTGCAGATTCCTCATAAGTTCCTATAAACCTTGCCATTTTTACTATCTCATCCTTATCTAAACCAATAAGTGGTCGAAATATAGGTATCTTTATGGGTTCTTCAGCAACTGCTATATTCCTTAGGGTTTGTGATGATACTTGACCAAGTGATTCGCCTGTTACTAATGCTTCAGCTCCTACTTTCAACGCTACTTTTTCAGCTACCCTAAACATTATTCTTCTCAGCATAACGTTCCAAAGCTCTTCACTTACATTACTCATAATGTCTGCTACAACCGGTCTAAAATCTACAATATATAGCATGGGTTCATAGCCATAACTCCAGTAGTCAGCCAAGATTTTTGCAACTCTTATTACTCCCTTCTCATGTTCTTCACCACCTAAGTTGAAGAATACGTAGTGTACAATAGCTCCACGTTTAAGCATATACCATGATGCAACTGCTGAGTCAAATCCTCCCGATATTAATGAGAGAACAGTTCCTTCGCTACCTATAGGCAATCCTCCAGGGCCTTTAATTATCTTATCAAAGAAGTATACCTTGCTATACCTAACCTCTACGTAGACTACTACCTCAGGATTTTCTAAATTAACTTTCTTAGCGCCATGATCAAGTAGTGCTTTGCCTAAAGCTTTTTCTATATCCTTGCTTGTAAAGTCGTGTTCTCCTGCTCTTCGCGCTCTAACCATAAACTCCTTACCTTTTACAGTATCGCTATATAGTTCAACACCATACTGGACTATATCGTCAAGGGTATTGAAGCGTCTTTCGATCACTGGCGAAAGGGATACTATACCAAATACTCTGCTCAATACCTCTAAGGCCTTATCTATATGTTCATCAGGTATTTTCACGAATATTCTAGCATCACTTGACCATACCCTACGTGTGCTTATATCAATGCTTTTAAGAGCATCGATAATGTTATTTATAAGTAGCCTTTCCATGCGAGGTCTAGTTCTATGACTCTTTAATGCTATTTCCCCATATCTAACTAATATTAATCCCATTTCTAGTACCTTCAATGTAAAGATTTGCTCCTGAACTTATAAGTTAAGTTACCTCTAATATAACATCGATTACCCTAGAGTCAGTGACTGTTCTCGTGTAAAGGTTTTTATAGGTCTATGTAGGTCTTGTAGGTCTTTTTATTCTGGAGATGGTCTGTGGAGCGTCATTATAGTACTCGGGAAGTTTGTGAGATTCTGGGGATTGCTAATCGTACTCTTCGTAGGTGGATTAAGGAAGGTAAGATAAGAGCAGTTAATATTGGTGGTAGGTAGAGAATACCAGAAAGCGAGATTAAACGTCTTCCTGGACAACCCGTAGAGCAGATAACAGTTCCTAAAGTAGCTCGTGTTGTTATCTATGCTCGTGTAAGTGGAGCTAATCAGAAGAAAGAGTTAGAGAATCAAGTAGAAGCACTAAAGGAATATGTAGAGCAAAACAACTGGAAGTTAGTAGGAGTAGTCAAGGATATTGCTAGTGGTCTTAAAGAGGATAGAAGAGGATTATGGAAACTTATAGAAATGGCTAAGAAACATGAGTTCGATGTACTACTAGTGGCTTATAGAGATAGATTAACAAGGTTTGGATTCAAATACCTTGAAGAACTATTCAAGGCTTATGGAGTAAAAGTCATAGTAACTTTCCAAGAACCGGCTAAGGACTTCTACCAAGAACTGGTTGAGGATTTGATAGAAATAGTGACTTCATTTGCTTCGAGAATCTATGGTAAGCGTAGCCATAAGTACAGGAAGGTGGTGGAAGCAGTTGAACAAACAATTAAAGACCCTTGAAAGAACAGTAGTATTAACATCACTACCATTAACTAAGGCTAAGGTTGAGGTACTTAGTCATGTCTATCAAGTCTACGGTAGAATCCTTACTGAAGCACTAGAATACATGTGGAACAATAATATTACTTCATGGGTTAAAGCTAAGAAAACGTTGTATAAGAGGTTTAGGAAGAAGTATCCCGATATCCCTTCACACTATAAACATGAAGCTATTCGTGATGCCTCTCAGAGAATCAAGAGCTTCAGGAAGCTCAAGAAAAAGGGATTAGCTGAAACCGAGAAACCAGTAATTAGGAGATGGAGTGTTGGATGTGACAACCAGTTATGGAAGTTATCATTTGAGGGAGTAAGAATAGCTACTCATGAGGGATGGGTAAACGTATCATTACAGTTCCATAAACTGTTCTGGAGATACTATAATAGAGGATGGACTCTTAGAAGCTCTGCTAGATGGAAACTCATAGGAAGTAAATTATACCTCTATGTAGTATTCATGAGGAATATAGAGGTTAGGAGCTATGCTCAACTAGAATCTATGGTATTGATATTAACGAAAATAATGTAACAATATATTGTTATCCTGAAAATAAAGCAATAACTATAGTTACCAACTTATCAAAGATAGTGCTTGGGTACGCTTATAGAAGAGCAAGGATACAGCAGAAATGGAGTAAACTATTTGGCGCTAAAGATAATAGGAGACTTAAAATAGCGTTGAGGAAACTTAGAGAGAGGAATGTTAAAAGAGATATTAAGCAGAAACTTGCTAGACTTATTACTGATATTCTTAAAGATGGTGTAGTTGTTCTTGAAAAACTACCTAAGAAATTCCAAGACAAGGTTCTTGAAGAAAGTAGGAAAATAAATGGACTCGACGCTCATAGGTTAAAGCAGTCAAGCATACGAGGAATACTTAAGTTGATAACTGAAAAACTAGAGGAACATAGCATTCCCTATGTCTTAATTAATCCTTCTCATACTTCCTCTACATGTCCTATTTGCGGTTCCAGACTCGTTCCGATGACGAGTTAATGGGGGAGGATAGTATGCATAACACGTTATATATTACTGATAAAAGAGCTATGGAAGCATTCGGTTATATTGTTGGAGCTGTATTGGGAGATGGTACAGTTTGGAGAAGAAATAGAGGAGATATTGATGTATATTTATATAATCAGAATATCGGATTAATAACTGAGTTTTGTAAATGCGCACATACATTAAGGTTAAAGTATAGGATAAAAGAAGTTATTCGCACTCTGAAACATCCAGAAAGAGAAACATTGCGACTAGTTAAATATTACATGGTTATTACGTACTCTTCACCTATAGGAGAAATAATAGCAAAGTATAAACAAGCACCATACAAATGGAGAGTCCCTAGGGAGTTTATTAATAATAAAAGCTACCGCAGGGGTTTTCTAAGAGGTTTAATTGATACAGAGGGGTGTATATCTATAATTTATAGGCGAAATAGAAAGCCACTTATTAAATTCGTCATAGTTATATCATCATGCTACAACGCACTAGCGGAGCTCAAGAATTATTTAGAACTTAAGGATAACATAAGGCTTCATTTAAATTACAATAATAGTAAGAAAAATACTTACGCTTTGTATACTTATGATAGACAAGAAATCTTAAAAATTACTTCCCTAATAAAGTATCTTGCTCACACAAGAAAAAGTAAGAAATTTACAAAAGTACTTGAGGTTCTTTGAATAGTTGTGCCCAGAGGAATGGTTGGAAACCAAGGATAATGACATGTTCTAGATGTGGATTCACGCATGATAGGGATGTCGTGGGGGCTATGAATCTAGTTAGAAAGTACCTCCTAGATGTGGGGGGTTATGCCGTCTACTCCCCGAAGGGTGCCCATGACCACCATGTAGAGTGGCTCGTAGCCACAATGAAGCATGAAGTTGAGGCTCAACCCGCCCTAGCGAGACCTATAATGACTTAGGACGGGAAACGGTCATAAAAGTATAAAATGCTGTTTATTAAAGGAAGTGGTGAAGTGGTGATTCCTATTGTGTTGCGAGTATATAATACATTAACTCGTAGTCTTGAGGTTTTTGAGCCTTTTGAGCCTGGATTAGTAAGAATGTATGTATGTGGACCAACTGTTTATGATTATAGTCACCTAGGACATGCAAGAACATATATAGCATTTGATGTAATTAAAAGATACCTTATATTAAAGGGATATGATGTTGTTCACGTCCAAAATATAACGGATATAGATGATAAGATAATTAATAGGGCAAGAAATGAAGGAGTTTCATGGAAGGATATAGCTGATAGATATATTAAGGACTACCTTGAAGCTCTAGAAAAGCTTAATATACATGTTCATTTACACCCAAGAGTTTCAGAACACATAAATGAAATCATAGAATTTATTCAAGATTTAATAGACAAAGGCTATGCCTATGTAGCTCCTAGTGGCAGCGTTTACTTTGATGTTGATAAATATGATGATTATGGAAGGCTAAGTAATAGGCTTACCAAGGAATTATGGGGACAAGAAGAAGAATTTATTAAGGAAAAGAAGAATCCATATGACTTCGCCTTATGGAAGGCCGCTAAACCGGGCGAGCCATGGTGGGAATCACCATGGGGTAGGGGTAGACCTGGATGGCATATTGAGTGCTCAGTCATGAGTTCAAAGTACCTCGGAGACCAATTTGATATACATGGTGGAGGACAAGATCTTATATTTCCGCATCATGAGAATGAGAGAGCACAAAGTGAAGCAAGATTTGGTAAAAGACCATGGGTGAAATATTGGCTTCATGCAGGTCTCTTTAGATTTGCTGGAGAGAAGATGAGTAAGAGTTTAGGAAATATTATTACCTTAAGGGAGGCGTTTAAGAAGTGGAAGCCTGAAGTAATAAGATTATGGCTTGCTACGATTCATTATAGAAAACCTGTTGACTTTTCTGAAGAAGCTTTAATTCAAGCTGAAAGAAACTACAATAGGTTGGTAAATGCTATTGAAATTCTTAAAAAGCTTATGGAGGAAGTTGATGTAGATTTTAAGCTTAATGAAAACGACATAAAGCTTCTTAGGGATTTAATTGCTATTAGGAAAGGTTTCTATAATGCTATGGATGATGACTTTAATGCTAGTGAAGCATTTAGTTATGTCTATAAACTTACAACAATAGTATTTAAGGAATTAAGCGTTAAACCCAAATACGCATTAATCCTTAAGGCATATAAGCTAATGTGGGAGTTTAATCAAGTACTAGGAGTATTAGATAAATACTTTATTGAATCTCCTGTGGAAGCTAATCTAGTCAATAAGCTCATAGAACTTATCATTAACATAAGACAAATACATAGGAGGAGAAAAGAATACGAAATAGCCGATTGGATTAGAGAGGAATTAGCTAAGCTCAATATAAAGTTATTTGACTATAAAGGCAAAACAACTTGGATTATTGAGAGGTAATCATCTAGTACATATGTTTTTTAATGGACAATTACTACATTCATTTCTACTACAATATAGTTTATCATGAACATAGCTTACGGTCTGTATCCATCCACTAAGAGGACCATATAACTGAATGCTTGAACCAGTTAAACACTTATCTTTAAATTTGCAGTCTATGCAGAAGGCCTTATTTAATAGACACATATTTTTACTTGGAACAATAATCTCTTTATCCATTAGCTCCAGATAACGTGAAACCCTTTGATAATGAACATCAGAAGGAGTAAATATTGAGCCTCTACAAGTGAATAAAAGATATGCATCAATAACTTTAGGACCTACATACTTTAAGTCCATTAAAGCTGCTCTCTCAGACCAGGGACTCACATTACGTAATGTCCTCCTTAATTCAATATAACTAGGTATTATCTCACTTAATTGTTTTAACTGGTAACTACTTCCTACGGCTCTCATATTCATTGATTGTATGTTATCTATGTTTTCCTTGCTTAGTTCAAGGATTTTACGAACCCATTTTATGACACTTACATGATAATTGGCTCTACGAGATAGAAAAGTTGCGATGAATACAAAGTCCCTATCATATGAACTTACCATAAGCCTTAATCGCTCGTAACATTCAATTATTCTCTCAACTATATACCTTTTACTCCTCTTAACCTTAGATAGGTAATCATAGGGGTTAAACCATAAGCCCATCCATTCACTAATAAAAGGTTCACATTCTTCAGAATATGTTATCTCTCTTCCATTCCTATTTACGATTATCTTACAGTTTTTACCAGCTCCATAGACCTTTACTAATTTGTTATCATACATATTGAATAGAAATGATATGAAGCTTGGATATAGTGATAGTTTTATATCTATAGGTATTTCTAGTTCAAGTCTCTTCAACTTCCATAAACCTATGGTATGATATATTTTATGGCTCTAAAATGTCTGGGGTCCTTGGGTATAGAATTGTTTCATGTATTTTATCTAGCTTTAGCATTGTTTGAAGTAATCTCTCAACGCCTAAGCCAAAGCCTCCGTGAGGTGGAAAACCGTATTTAAACATTTCAAGGTACCATCCAAAGCTTTTAGGATTCAATCCTTTAGCCTTCATACGTTCTATAAGTTTTTGTGGATTATGTTCTCTTAATCCTCCAGATGACCATTCAACTCCGTAGGTTCCAGGTCCGAAGAAGTCTATTCTATGTGCTATTCTAGGATTATCTTCATCAACTTTGTAATAGAAGGCTACTACTCTTTCGGGAAATTCTGTTACAAAGAACGGTGTTGTAAATGATTCACATAGTGCTCTTTCTTCTTCAGCACCAAAGTCCTCTCCCCATGGAAGGTCTATTCCTTTTCTCTTTAATATTTCAAGGGCTTCATCATAACCTATTTTCTCATAATGATTTGGTACTTCAAGCTTAAGCCCTAAAATCTCTAGATCTTTTTCATTTCTTTCTAATACCCTTTCATAAATGTATTTTATAAGATTAAATTGTAGGTCCATTAACTCTTCTTTAGTTACCATAGCTGCTTCAACATCTATTTGCCAAAACTCTGTTAGGTGCTTCCTTGTCCTTGATTTTTCAGCTCTAAATGATGGACCTATAGTAAACACCTTACCGAAGGCAGGTATAGCAGATTGTTTATACAATTGTGCACTTTGAGCTAAGTATGCAGTTCTATCAAAATATTTTACTGGAAACAGGTTTGCTCCACCCTCTGTAGCAGTAGCTATAATTATTGGGAATTGAAGTTCAACGAAACCTCTACTTGTTAAAAATTCTCTTGCTGCTTGTACAACTGTTGCTCTAATTCTAAATATTGCCTTTATCTTAGGCTTACGTATGTCTAGGTATCTATACTTAATTCGTGTAGGGAATTCTGCGGGTACTTTCTCACTTAAATCTATTGGTAGTGGCTCTGATGGAGCAATAACTTTGATCTCTCTTGCGATGATCTCTCTCCCGAGCTTGGCAATACTGCTTTTAACCATTAGTCCTTTAACTTCAATAAAATATTCATTACCTAAATCGGCGACTATATTCCATGTTTTTCTATCAACTTCCCTCTTCTTAACAGTTACCTGCTCAATTCCATCAAATGTTCTGAGAACTATGAAAGCTATGCCCCCAATTCTTCTGATACTCATTACATGCCCGTATACTTTAACATCATTTTGCAACTAATTCTACCTCCTACCTAAATCATAAACTATCTAAGAGGTTTAAATATGAATAGTTGTTAATGGGGTGTACTACCTTAATCCTAAAAGATAAGTCGCTATAATGAAATATGTCGAAAGTCCTAGAACATCTGTTAATGTTGTTAATAATGGTGCTGAAACAACGGCAGGGTCTGCTTTGATCTTCAATGCTATAAATGGTAGTGAAACACCTATTAGGCTAGCTATAAGTATTACCAGTACTAATGTTAAGGACACTGATAAGGATACTAGTAGATCCCGGGAAGTTGCCATTGCGATCATGAAGCCTGCAGGTGCCAGTATTAGTCCTAAGAGAAAAGCTGAAATAGACTCTTTTAATATTACTCTCAGAAAATCTGCAGTTCTCGTTTCACCAATAGCTAAAGACCTTATAACTAGCGTTGCTGATTGGGAACCTGCATTACCGGCGGTACCAGTTAGGAGAGGTATGAAGAAGGATAGGGCAACAACAGCCGATATAATGTCCCTGAAATTACTAATAACGGTTATTGTTATAGATTCCATTAAGTATAGGACTATGAGCCAAGTAGCTCTTTTCTTAACTAACTCAGTTATTTTAGCTGTGAGATAAGCGCCTTTGATTATCTGTATAAGACCACCAAATTTTAATAGATCCTCGGAGGATTCAGCTACAATAACATCGATTATGTCATCAACTGTTATTGCTCCAAGCAGTCTACCTTCTAAGTCTACCACCGGTATTTCAGTTAAATCATATCTTATAACGAGCCTAGCTGCTTCTTCTCTATCGGCAAGCGCATTAACCGTAATTCTACATGGTAGTGTCACTTCGCCTATTTTCTTGTCTCTTGGTATTGTAAATAAGGACTTAACATCTATCCATCCTTTTAGCTTACCTTCATCATCAATTACATATATGTAATTGCTTTTATCATAGTATCCGAACTCGTTTTTAATACTAAATTCTTTAATGACTTCAGCTACGAGCTGTCTTTCGTTGAATATTGGTATTCGTGTTGTCATTACTCCTCCGGCTGTTTCGGGAGGATAACCTAGTAACGGTTTTACTTCTTCAAGCTTCCAATAAGGTAGTTCTCTTAATATTTGACGTTTGTAGTATGGTGGTAATTTCTCTATTATATCAGCTAATTCATCAGGAGGTATTTCAGGTGCTATTTTAGCTAATCTCGTAATTCCAATAACTTTAATTACATCTAAGAGTACTTCTTCAGGGAGCTTTGCGAGTATTTGAACATATTTATCATTACTTATTAATGCAGCAAGTGTCCTCCTTTTCTCTTCATCAAGTCTTAAAAGGATGTCAACTATGTCCTGAGGTGATAGTTGCTTTAGAATTCTACCAACTTTCTCTACCTTACCTTCTTCAATTAGGTCACTAATTTCATCTACAATAGGCTTTATGTCTACTTTACCGGTCCCTATCATTCCAACCCCCCTGACCTAGCTTAACCTTTAGCACAATTAATGATTTTCTTGGTATTTAACTAGAGTATCTTATGCTACTTATAAAAGTTCTCGTGTAGTATCATAATTAAGTGCTAAGGTATATGTTAGTAGAAATAGCTAAAGGTGTCTTTAATGAAAATAGATCGTGCTGATACGTGTAAACTATCCATGTCCATATATGATAATGGTAAACATTATAGTATAAATGCTAAGATATCACTGCAACAAAAGCAGAGGGACTTGAAGCTCATTTTGACCTCCAGTGCTTTTAATATTATGATCCAAGCTCCGTGGAGCCTATACGATAGAGATGACAACATTCTTCACCTTAAGTCTAGAAATAATCAAAGAGAAATCAAGTTATCATATAGCATAGAGTCCAAAAGTAGATTATTACCTAGAGATTTATGGTATCCTCTACCTATTCAAATGAAGTATATGTTATTCGAAATAGAAGCATCAAGTAAAGCACCTGATATTATAATAATTAATGGAAATGAACTTAAAGTTCGTGGATGGGGTGATTACCTATCAACGTTTTGGAGAGGGTATGGGCTTAACATAGCATTGTTGAAGAAGAGAAAACCCACTATATTAGATCTTAAGAGAATTATAGCCTTTATGTTACATGATCTACATACAGGATATAGCGCCTTATATGAACTAGGACATTTGCTTACTAAATTAAATAATCTTATTTCTCCCAAATATTCAAGAGTTATAGTAGTTGATGATGAAGAAGAAACTATTATTCCCCCATTAATTACATTTAATTTTAAATCTAAGAATATAGCTAACCTCTATTTCAATTCAATAGCTGCCATTATTGGTGCAGATCCACAAGACTTAGAGAAGCCTATAATCAAAGACTTATGTAGTTACATACTTTATAGACTAGGTGTATACCGTTACTTGTCATCTAATTTATTTAAGTTAATGGAACTTAAGCTAGGTGAAGAAAAAATACTGGAACTTATTTCGAAGAGTATAGATGAGATAGTCATAGAATTGAAGGATATTGAAAAGCTACTAAACTTAAGTACATCCTCTATACCTCAAGTAATCATTGATAAGGAGTACTTAAAGGTTCGTGGAAGGGGCGTTTATATGATTAAAGTTCTTAATCAGAAAATGAATATAAGATCACAATACATCATTCCACTGAAAGATGATGAAGTTGAATTGCAACTTGATGGGGATGTGAGGTTAGTGTTAATTAAGCCCCTTTGAAGGCCTAATATTCGAATTCCATAGACATATTTAATATACTTAATAATCGTTTAATGTTATTAATAATAGTTTTCCTTACTTCCTCTATATCTAACTCCTTAACCTTAGCTATGAATTTTAACACCTCTGGTATTAAATTTGATCGTAATATATGTCCTCTATATTCATATGGTCCATCACTTTCAGTTAGTATAATGTCTAGAGATGCTTCCTTTAGAATATTTTGGTGCTTTTTCTGAAATAATATTGAGGGGTTTATTGTAATGTAATAATTTTGAGCTTCTATCTCTTTTAGTAGTTGTTTTGGACCAGTATACCAGTGTATTATTGCCACCTTTATATTATATTTCATTAACTCATTAAGTACCTCTTTCCAAGCGCCTAAAGCATGAACGTTTACTATGACATTTCCTAACGTGTTTACGAGTTCTAAGAATTTTTTAAATACAATCCTTTGAAGTTCAAATGTATTTGATTTAAATTTTTTATCTAATCCTATTTCTCCTATCATTTTAGGCCTAGAATTTAATGCTAATTCTATGATATTATTCACATCATCTAAACTTACTTCATAACCTATACTCCAAGGATGTGCCCCAACACCACCTATAATGTTATTATACTTTGACTCTAATTCTATATTTCTAAGAGAAGACCTATAGTCATCACCTACACTTAATAGAAGGATTTGCTTATATTGATTTAACTCATTCAGTGAGTATTCATATGCATGACAGTGGGCATCAACATACTTTAACAAGAAGGAGTAGGCACCCCTTATTACGATTATATAGAGTTACTTTAATGCTACGTGTAAGCTGCTTCTTGTGGCTTTTAGTCCTGGCTCTCCGTGTTGTACTCTTTTACATGTCATGCTGAATTCTCCTAGGTAATGTCCTATCATTTCGGGTACTATCTTTACTGGTATGAATTCCTTACCATTGTATACAGCAATAGTTAATCCTATCATTTCTGGAAGTATTATCATGTCTCTTACATGAGTCTTTATTACAACCTTCTTTCCTTGAGCTAGCAGTTTCCTGGCCTTTCTAATTTTTTCTAGTAACCTTCTCTGTTGAGGTGTAAACCCTCTCTTTAGACTCCTTCTTTGCCTTGCTGGGAGTAATTTGATAAATTCGTCCATGGGCATAGTTAGTAGTTCTTCTAGAGTCTTACCTCTATATCTAAAGTTCCTCCATTCATGGGGTATTTCAAATCCTAGTATCTTTGTTATGTCTGCGATCCTCCCACTTGCACTTCTTGATGGCATTCTAAACACCCTTCCCTTAGGTATTATCACACTAGATTCGAGTTTAAACCTTATCTGTATGTCCTTAAATAAGCTTATCGTTTTTAATGTTGTAGGTTCTTTATAAGTCGTCGGGCCTCTCTCAGTTATGAGGAAGGATACTAGTGCTACGTAGGTTATTTTCATGGTGGTTAAGTAAGTGCAAGATATTTATTGTAGGATGTATATTAGTACTCATACTTGGAATAGCTTTTGGTTCTATTTTCTGGCCCCTTTTTGGGGAACTTATAAGAGGGGTTGCAAAGAGATTTATTGGTCTAAGGCCTTTTACACTTGAAATGTTCATCTATATCCTAATCAATAACATCTCAATATTATGTGTATGGATTTTTATAATAGGAGGATTAACGGTCTTATTACCTTACATGATCTTACTGATTAACGCTGTTACATTAGGTTCCTTTGTAAGCTACATGCATGTAACGTATGGTATAGACATGTTAGTAATGTTGTTGCTACTCATACCTCACGGTATCTTTGAGATTACTGCCATCATTATGGGGGTTTCATGTTCAGCATTCTTTGGTATTAATGTTTGGAAGATGGTGCTAAAGAAAAAGCCGCTTAGTGAATTGAAAATCGACTTCATTAATGTAATTAAGATGATAGCATTTGCCTCTATACTAATGGTTCTTGCTGCTCTTGTTGAAACATATATTACTCCACTTTTTTACTTTCTCTTTTCAAGTAGGTTTTAAACCCAATATTTCATTAATATTCTTGGTATCTTCATAGGGTCTTCAACAACATGTACCTTGCCTCCAATACCTATAATCTTATGGGCTTCACCTTCATCATAGCTTGGAGGGACAATGCACACGACCTGCCATCCGTTTTTAATGATTCGTTCAATGATTTTATGTGGTTGAATGTCTTTAACTGTTTGCTTTAAATCAGTTATTAATATAAGGGTTTGAGGTCTAATGGATTTAGATGCTTCAACTAATGCCCTTGATATGTTTGTTAGCCCTGTAAAACTTGCAGATAACAATATATCAACAACTTTATGGAGAGGTGTTCTCCCATAAATATCAATTACGCTTACATCCTTAGAGAATAAGACTAATCTACTAATGGATCCTATAAATGTTGATGCTGCCAACAGGGTCCATGTTGCATAGTCTCTCATACTGCCACTTATATCTACTACAAGAACTAATTTTCGTCTTCTAACTTTATCCCTGTAAATTAGTGGTTGTGAAGACCAGTGTAATAGTCTTTCAATTGTTTTTCTAAGATCAAGTTTGTGTGTTCTGTGTTGTGTCTTTTTAAAGCCTATAATCACGGATGATCTTATTCTTCTCCTTGTCTTAAACCATAGCCTTAATGCTTGTATTAGTATCATTCTCTTGAGCTTGGGGTCAGTGGAATTAGTATACATTTTTTGAAGTATATGCATTGCTTCATTAAAGCTTAATCTCTTAGTTAATGATTCTACAGCAAGTAATGGTCTTTCAGTCTTGATAGCATTTATTATAGTTTGGGTAACCTTAACTAATTCCATAGTTTTATAAATCAATGGATCGAGTTCTTCCTCGTAACCTGATGTTATCAATTCCCTTAACTTCTTCAAACTTGAATATAAGAGATACTCAGAATACTCTAAATAAGCTTCACCTGCTCCTTCCACTAATGCTTGTAAAGCTTTATCGTATGCCTGAGCTATTTGAGACATAAGGTATATGTAATTACTTGACTTACCCAAATGTACTGTAGCTGATTTAGATATATGAGTAAGGGCCTTAAATGGGAGTTTATTTAGTAATTCTATTACCTCATCTAACTTCATATTTCTTAGAAGGTATGGTAAGAGTATTTGTTGTTGTTCCGGAGAGAGCCTTAATATTATGCTTGGCAGATACTTTGATTTACTAATTACAGATGATTGAACGACTCTGGGATTTGATTTGAGTAGAGTCTCTACATTATGTTCATTAAGTAGATTAAAATGATTTAGTAAGTTTAGTACATCATATATGTTTGAAACATTTATACCTGTATTTAGCCTAAGTGCTATTAATTCCGCGGCCTTTTTGGCAAGCCTATAATTTTTGTTTTTTAAGGCCTCAATACCCAGTCTTGCAAGTTTGCTTGTATCGAGTTTTTCCAAGTACTTGAAGTCTAAGTCTATATAGAGAGCTGATCCTTCATCACTTATTTTATGTATAGATATTCTTTGAAGCTTATGAATCCATTCATTGCTTGCAGCCTCTACTATATTATAATATCCTCTTTCTACAAGTTTTTCAATTAGCTTATATGCTTCATCTCTACTTACTACTTTTGAACTACCGCTTTTCGTCTTCCTTATTATACCAAGTCTTTTAAGTAATGCATAAGCTCTTCTCTTTCTTTCTCTTTGAGTCCTCGTCCCTCTTTCAAGGATTTTTCTTGTTGATGCTATTTTTTCATTAAATGAAAGACCTAGTATCTTAAGTTCTTTTTCAATATCCCTCATCATCATTTCAACGATTCTGTACTTATTTATGACTACCTTTCTCCAAGCATCTTCGAATAATGCCTCATCCCTACTTCGTTTTATTAAGATTGATTTAAGAACCCATTTAATGTCATTTAAGTCTAATTCTTCAGCTCTATTATATCCAATTAAATTAGCATACGAATTAAGGATATTATATGCTTCTATAGCTTCTGAAGTACCTACTTTAATGCCATTTCTCCTTAACTCTATTACGAGGTTTAATAGAAATATCCTTAGATCTTTTATCATCTTCTCTATCCTAATACTTCATCTACTACCCTTTCTACTAGTTCTTCATCTTCAATTCTCTTTACGAGAGAGACTAGAGCTGTTTCCTTTAGGTCTTCAAGGTCTACTTTCTTCTTATCCTTTAATTTTGCTATACTCTTAGCTAGCTGCGCCCAGAGGACGGTATCTGCAGGTCCAGGTTTATGAAGTGCTTGTTCTCTTAGCTTTTCAACAACATCAAGCATCTTGGAAATAAATTGTGGTGGTAGCTCTACCTCTATATCTTCAGTTCTTAACTTTATGATTTCAGCTTCAATTTCACGAGGTGGATAGCTAAACTTTATCCTAACAACCCTTCTAAGAAAGGCATCACTAAGCTCTCCCTGTGCTATATCTTCAGGATTACTGGTCATTATCACTTGGAAACCTATACCCTTAGACTTGAAAACTCTCCTAAGTTCTGGTACTATAATTCTCCTCTTATCAACTATATCTAATAACATGTTTTGAAATTCTTCACTACTTCTCCTAATTTCATCAACAAGAACACCTACGTCTAAGACTAATGCTGCTAGTAGAGGTCTTGGAATATAGCTGTCTTCAGTAAACCCGTATTTAAGGGCCATTAATGGGTGGAAGTCTCCAATGACCCTATATTCATCATAGTTTTCACTACATGGTAGAACAAACGCTCTCTTACCAGCCCATAAAGTTAATATAGCTTCACCTGTTTCTGTTTTACCTGTTCCTGGAGGTCCTTCATAGAGAACAGGTCTTCCATTAATGAAAGCCGCTATAGTTAAGGCAATAGTTCTGTAATCCGTAATTAATTTATAGCGCTCTCTTAGTACTTTAACCATGAGTTCAGGATTTCTTATTGGTTTTCCAGGTTCAAGAACAGGTTCATATATCTTTCTAATTTTATCTTCTATACTTTCAGCTACTCTATGCGTTTCCTCTTTATCCACGGTAAAGCCTAGAGCTTTTTCAATTAATTTTTCTAATTCCCTAGCTTTATCCCTACTCATTATCTATTACATCTCATTTATCTAACTATCTTAATACCTCCTACTACCTATGAATATATTTGTACCTAATAAAGGTGACATATATAGTGATAAAATATGAGTAGAATAATAGGCGTAATTTATAGTGTAGTAGTGCCAGGGCTTGATGAGAAACATTATGACTTAATATTTACTGATGATAAACTTATTGCTGTTTACCTAGGCGAATATGCTAGAGTTTCTAGCCAGACAGGCCTACCTATTAAAAGCGATCTTCAAGTCTATAGGATATTAAAGAAAAAGCGTGAGAGAAAGTATAAGGAAGAGGACCTTAAACATTTATGCAAAGAGAAGGAGAATATAGTCATACCCTACACAGAACTTTCGTTAATTAAAATTAAGAAATCCACTTCACCTCACACAAAGAGAATGAAGGATAAAGAAGGAAAACACGAGTTTGTTGAATTGATCTTAAGAACTAATAGAGGCTTATTCGATTTTAAAGTATCGATTAAAGCGTATGATTTATTAAAGAGAATGGTCAATTACGTCGATAGAGTTAAAGGAATCTAATACCATACTCTAGCACTAAAAGTCTTGGCTTGACATTCCTGCCTTCCCTTATTAATGCTACAAATCCCATATTTTCGAGCCATTTTAGGTCCTTATATACGTTAGCAACGTTTCTATTTAGGTCACGAGAAAGCTCTGATATACTTTCATACTCTCTATGTGATAAGTAATCTAGTAACTTAGTTATTTCCTTTGAAAATAGCTTCCAATGCTTACTTGGATCAAATTTTACTTCTATTTCTTCAATATATTCTAGTTCTCCTTCCTCTTCACTTAACTCTATCTCTCTTAAAAGGTCCCTATACTTTTCTAGAGCTTCTTTATCACCTCTTTCTAACCTCTTCTTCAGTTCTTCCATTTTTACGTAAAGCTCTTTTCTCGACAACATTTTTAATATGAATAGCATTACTGGCATAAACTCGACCTCAAGTACCTATATTTAATTAGTTGGAAACCCTAGACTTAATTGGTTGCTATTATGGAGAAATACATATACCGTGGCCGTAAGTTTAATGTTAAAGTAATTGAAGCTATACTGCCTACAAGTGTAAAAACTATTAAGGAGGTTGTTGAATTTAGAGGAGCAGTAGCAATACTTCCAGTGCTAGGTAGGAATAAGATCGTTTTAATTAATCAGTATAGACCTGTAATTGGCGAATGGATTATTGAAGTTCCTGCAGGTACTCTTGAGGAAGGTGAGGACCCTAAATCCTGTGCTTTACGTGAATTAGAGGAAGAAGTAGGATACAAAGCTGGAAGACTTATTAAATTATTTGAAATGTACATGACTCCGGGATATAGTACTGAAAAGCTACATGCATTTTTAGCCTTGGATTTGGTTAAAACAGGGGCAAAAAGAGAACGAAATGAAGTTATCAAAGAAATCATACTTGACATAGATGATGCAATAAAAATGATAGTGAATAATGAGATCAGGGATGCAAAGACTATAGCATTACTATTATACTACAAATACATATATTCTCGCTAAAGGGGATACAGTTCATGGCCGGGTTTCCATATGATAGTATCGAGGAACCTATAGTTAAGAGGTTAATTCAAGGAGTCTTAGTTATAGGCGTTGGTGGTGGAGGGGATGTTGTTGGCGCTATTCATATATATCTATGGATGAAAAGACTAGGAGCTAATACTCTATTAGCGTCAATACCTTGGGAGCGCTTTTCCATTGACCCCGTACCAGGTCCTATAGGTATTGATGAAGTTGTCGGAGGTAAAATTATAGGTAATTATGCCATGCTCGTTAATGGTAATGAATATGTTATTCGAAATAAAAGAAGGATTATACCACAAGGGGTACGAGTTGCAAAAGTTCTTAAGACTAAGGTTGCTTTAATTGATGCATCTCATGGTGAGAAGGGTCTTAGAAAAGGCATTGAGGAGCTATGTACTTCAATGGGTTTAGATACTACCATAGGTATTGATGTAGGCGGAGACATCGTTGCTAAAGGCCACGAAGATAATTTATGGAGCCCATTAATGGACGCACTCGCTTTAGCAGCGATTGCTAATTCATCTGTATATGGTTTAATAGGAATACATTCTATTGGAGCTGATGGAGAATTAGACATCAATATTACTCTAAGCAGAATTTCCGAAGTAATTAAACATGGTGGTTTAGTGGGCATTTATGGTCTTTGCCGAACTGATATAACTGTTCTTTCAGAAATATTAGAGCATGCTGAAACAGAAGCTAGCTCTATTGCATATTTAGCAGCTAAAGGATTCATAGGATTTAAGGATATAAGACTTTCTACACGAAAGGTAAATATAACACCCTATTCAATGGTGACGTTTTTAGTTGATGCTAGAATCCTTTATCAATTATCACCTCTAGCTCAAGTACTTACTGGAACAGAAGATATACGGGAAGCTAGGGAAAGGTTAAATAACATTCATGTTTATACGGAGTTAGACTTAGAAGAGGACTTGTACCCCCTACTTAAAGCAGGACGTAAATTAACTAAAGAGGTAATTTTAGAGATCTATAGGAAAGGTGTCAAGAGAGTAAAGGACAAAAGTACTAGTATCCATTAAGTTTTATCTACTACGATATAAATACATGAAGTGGGTTAGGAGGTATATGAAGAAAAAATACGATCAAGAGATATCATCATGGCTTCTATCAGAAGGATTTAGGGTTGAAAAACTAGAGCCCTTACCTAGATTAAAAGTTGCATGGGGTCTCAATGTTTATACACCACCACCATTGGTGGTTAATATAAAGATTTTCCAGCCTGCAGGACATGAAGATAGAATAGTACTGTTATTAGGTGTGAATATTTCACCAGATCATCAAAGAGAGTTAAATAAATTAGACGATTCTGAGAGATATAGATTCATGAGCAAAATGCTACTTGACATAATACATTTATGCCCTGACTGCAAGTTTGCAATTCAACCGAATATGATGTCTCCTAAAACAATTATTGTAAGTAAAACATTATACTACGAAGAACTATCTAGACCTAAACTTGTTAATGAAATAGTTAGACTTGTAAATGTATTTATGGCTATTAATGCTAATCTATGGATAAAGTTTCCTCACCCCCTTAGGAAACCACAAACAACAACCACATATACGATATAACCTATCACGTAATGGGAATAAGCTTTAGATATAAATAACCTATCACAGATATCATCTAAACTTACTACTCGCAGATTCTTGCAAATCACTTAGAGCTTGATACCATAAAGAACTTATTACTCCTTATTCCTTAGGAGGTAAGAGGACTCAACCTTGAGTCCGTTGTATTTATTCTCATACCCTAAAACACATATACTAGTCCTTAGACAACCTTGATAAAGACGCTAATTCATTAAGAGAAGCATCTTTGGATAAATGTTTAACAAAATCATGGCGATTAAGCTCAGAAATGTTCATTATTAATCTATTCTCTGTTAGTGTAACTTTATTCCAAGAGGCTAGAATATCATCTATATGATTAATAAATAGAGTATATTTACAACAGTCAGGTTTAAATCCCGAAGTATAGGAGATTACATCTTGGGTATATACGTGGATTATGCCATTGCGGTAGACATCGGTGCCACTAACTTAAGAGTAGGGTTAGTTACACGTAAAGGCGAGGTGCTACATTTAATAAAGGATTCAACACCTAAAACATGTGATCCAAACGCAATACCGCTTAAGATATCTAAGATGATTAATGAAATATTAAAGAGAGCTAACATAACCTTAGAAAATGTCTTAGGTATTGGTGTGGGAAGTATAGGTCCATTAAATATTAGGGAGGGAGTTATTGTTAATCCTCCTAATTTACCCAATGTCAAGAACATACCCGTTAAGCAAGTACTTGAAGATATCTTTAAAGTGAGGGTCATAGTTGTTAATGATTGTGTTGCAGCTGTATGGGGTGAGAAAAATTATGGTGCTGGTAAGGACTATGAAAACCTGGTCTACATAACCATAAGTACTGGTATAGGTGCTGGTGTAATTGTTGATGGAAATCTGCTTTTAGGTAAGGATGGAAATGCTCATGAAGTTGGACATATAGTTATAAGATATGATGATGGAATCAAATGTGGATGTGGCGCTATTGGTCATTGGGAGGCTTATGCTTCTGGCGCTAATATTCCAAAATTAGTTAAATTACTACTAGATAGGTGGAATATTAGTAGGAGCGAAACTAAACTATATGAATTAATTGAAAGGAATTTACTTACAGCTGAAGCTCTGTTTAATCTAGCTAAAGCAAGCGATGATATTGCTTTGAGAATTATTGATGAATTAGGTAAAATAAATGCTGCAGGTATAGCATCGGTTATTAATGTTTATGATCCCGAACTAGTGACCTTGGGTGGAGCCGTAATATTAAATAATCCTGAGGAATTAACGATAAAGCCTATGCTCAAGTATCTAGATAACTACGTTTTAAACAGACTACCTAGAGTAATGATAACCCCGTTAGGACATGAGGTAACACTACTAGGCGCTGCTGCACTGATATTTAATACTCCAAAGAGTTTATCTAAATACATTCAGTAAACTCCACATAACAACTATGTAAATTTACATTGTCAAAGGTTATGAATTAGAAGTTACAAATTACATGTAGGACATCCGCCAGCATAGTCTTCGGGGGCATAGTGTAGTTCCTTATCTTTAATTCTATATCTTAATGCGAGACTTCTATCTATTTTAATTTTGACAGGTTTACGTTTAAGTAATTTGTCTAAGTCTATACCTAACTTTATGACTTGTGCAGGTTTACTTAGATCTCTATAAACCGTTATCCCCTTCACCCTTAACCTCCACGCATGAAGAAATACCTCTCTTACATCCTCCTTTGTAGCTGTATGGGATAAGTTAACTGTTTTTGATACAGCATTGTCAGTCCATCTCTGAAACACTGCCTGCATCTTTACATGGAATAAAGGATGTATATCATGTGCTGTGGGATATAATCGTCGTATTTCCTCTGGAACCCATTTTAGACCACGAACTCTACCTGCTTTAGCTATTTCTAATATCTTGTCCTTTGAATATAAGTTATGCTTCTTAAGATCTTCAAGTAAGAGTCTATTTATTTCTATAAATACTCCTGCGGTTGTCTCTCTTAGATACGCTAGTGCAAAGAAGGGCTCTATACCGCTATTTACACATGCTATTATACTAATACTTCCTGTTGGAGCTATTGTTGTTACTGTCGCATTTCTAATACCTTTATCAATTTGTAGATCCTTAACCTTAGACCATTCCACTTTCGGTCTTTCTCTAATTAATTTCTTGACCCTTCCTGATATATTACTTGAACTATATATCTCATTAGATGGTATTTGTGGCTCAAAGTTTAATCTCCCTTTAGCTAGTAAACTCTTATGGTATTCGGGGAATGGTCCTTTTTCTTCAGCTAGCTCTATGCTTGCTAATTTAGCATTATACGCTACCCACTCCATTATGTGATCTGCTATATATAATGCGTCTTCGCTATCATATGGTATCTTTAACTTAACCAACATGTCAGCTAAGCCCATAACTCCCAGGCCTATCTTTCTAGTCCTTTTAGTTGCTTTCTCAATTCTTGAGTCAGGAAACTTATTTACGTCTATCACGGAGTCGAGGAATCTCACAGCTATTTTAACATCATTAGCTAGTTTCATCCAATCTATTTTCGGCTCGTCACGTTCTATGACAACGTATCTTGCAAGATTTATACTCCCTAAATTACAACTTTCCCAGTCTAATGCAGGTACTTCACCACAAGGATTTACGGCATGAATTACCCCTAAATGAGGGACAACATTATGTCTTTCAATTTCATCTATAAATACGACTCCTGGATCTCCCGATCTCCAAGCACAATCTACAATTCTATCAAATATCTCCCTTGCATTGACGTATTGTATTTTTACTCCTCTCTTTCTGCATTCTTCAATAACATTAAGTACGCCATCTCTAGGTGCTTTAAGTATCTCTGGACATTCACGAGGATTCACAAGAGGCCATTCTTCATCATTAAGTACTGCATTAATAAAGTCATCATAAACCGCTACACTTATGTTAAATGTTGAAAATAGTGGAGAGTACGGATTACACTTAGAATTTATAAATTCAAATATATCAGGATGCCATACATGTAATAATCCCATATTTGCTCCTCTTCTCTTTCCACCTTCCTTGATTACATCAGTCGCCGTATCAAATATCTTCATAAAACTAACAGGACCGCTTGTTCTACCTCCTGTTCTTTCAAGAATATCTCCTTTAGGTCTTAGGGTTGAGAAATCGAAGCCTGTTCCAGCTCCACTTTTTTGGATTAATGCCATTACCTTTAATGCTTCAAATATGCTTGCAAGATCATCAGGTACGGGTACTATGAAACATGCTGATAACTGTCCTAGCTCTGTACCGGCATTCATTAATGTCGGTGAATTGGGTTGAAATCTAAGAGTTGACATGAGCTCAAAGTATTTTTGCGCTATACTCTCAACTTTATGTTTCTCGGCTCCATAGATTATTTCTGCATTAGCTATTGATTTGGCTACCCTAAGCCACATTTCTTTAGGCGTTTCAATAATTCTATCTAAGTAGGGATCTTTAAGGAGATACCTGAATTCAAGTAACTTTAAAGCTTGATATGTTAACTGCTCATCTATGGGATCTAATTTTTCAGGATCCTTTCCGGCATGCTTATATATTCTTGTTAATACATATAATTTCGCTGCCTCAAACCATTGAGGATTTTCTATTCCATACCTAAGTAGGGTTATCTCTATAATATCTGCCAAATCTCTCCATGAGATTTCCCTGGTATAACCTCTCTCATTAATAGTGCTGAGCACTTCTCTTACAATAACATCTACATATTTTTCAAGTCCTACCTTGCTAAGTATTTTAAATAAGTTGTTTCTTAACTTAATTGCGCTTAAAGGCTCTTTTAATTTCTTTCTCTTTATCACTACATATTTAGTACTCACTTTACAATCCCTTAAGTTAGATTTAGCTAACTCGGCTAATTATCTTAACTTTATATCCTCCTCATTATATTTATGTTATAAGCTTATTTGATGCAGAGGAGGTTGATAAAAAAGGGGCTATGATATGGTTATTAAAGCTAGATATTGGCTCATGGAGCTCGTCACGCCAACTTCAATACTTCTACACGGTGTTGAGAGGATAATTTATAGAGCTAAAACTAAATATCAGGAGGTAGAAGTAGTGGAAATTCCTATTCTTGGGAAAACACTGGTAATAGATGGAAAAATACAATCTGCCCTTATGGATGAATTCATCTATCATGAAGCACTAGTACACCCAGTAATGTTAGCACATGAAAGACCCAGAAAAGTATTAATAATGGGAGGTGGCGAGGGAGCTACTTTAAGAGAAGTTTTAAAATACGAAAGTGTTGAGAAAGCTGTTATGGTTGATATAGATGCAGAAGTTATTGAAATAGCAAAGAAATACTTAACTGAATGGCATAAAGGCTCATTTGATGATCCAAGAGTTGAACTTGTTATAAGTGATGGTAGAAAATACCTTGAAGAAACTTCCGATAAATTCGATGTAATAATACTTGACTTAACGGATCCTACAGCTGGCGGAGCATCTGTTTACTTATATACTCTAGAGTTTTACAAACTTGTTAAAAAAGCATTGAATGATGATGGAATAATGGTTACTCAAGCTACAAGTGTATATTACACTTCTGAGGTATTTGCAACAATATACAATACTATAGCTAAGGTATTTCCAATAGTAAGAGCGTATATGGTATATGTACCAGCATTCTATTCTTCATGGGGGTTTGTTATTGGTAGCTTAAAGTACGATCCTAGCAAGCTGACTAAAGATGAAATAGATAAAAGAATTAATAATAGAATCAAGGGTGAGCTAAAGTTTTACGACGGACATACCCATATATCTATGTTCTTCTTGCCGAAGAATGTTAGAAAGATTATAGCTGAGATTAAGGGTATAGCGACAGATAAAAAGCCCGTATTTCTACCTGCATGAAAGTATCATTTTTCTTCTAGTGCTTTCTTAACACATTCTTCAACGCATTCCTTAAAGGCTTCACCTGAATAGCCTAGGTCAATACATTCCTCTCTACATTTGCGTACAACGTGGTATCTATCTACCTCCATGTCTACTTAATCACCCCTATGTTTTTCATAGTATTCTATTAGTTCCTCTAATGTTACCCTATATGGCTTAACGGGCTTTCCTACAGGTACTATGTATAGTGGATGCTCGTTCTTTGATGCATTAATTATCGTCCTAACCATATCATCATAGAAAGCTCCTACAACCACTGTCGCTAATCCAAGAGCTGTCGCTTGTAGATAGATATTTTGTCCAACATGTCCTACTTCCATATGGACATATCTAATACCTCTTTCACCGTATCTTGAAGTAGTTCTCTCATATACAGCCGTTATGACTATTGATATTGGTGCTCTTAGAACCCACTCTTGTCTGAGAGCAGCTTCATATAGTTCCTTTCTGACATCACCTTCTTTTACAAGGATTATTGCATGTTCATGAGGTAGGTATTTATATACTCCCGGTTTTAAGCCTACGACACCGTTCTTCCCTACCACTACATATACTTCTAATGGATAGGTAGCACCAGCGCTAGGAGCTGCTCTAAATCCTCGCTTGGGATTTGTTATTCCTTGCGCCGCCCATAGCAATTGTGAAAGCTGTGAAATAGTTAATGGTTCATCTTTATATTCTCTAATACTCCTTCTATAGGCAATCGCTTCTTCGACAGTCATTTTACCTTTAAGTCGAGGATAAGGTAGAAGGATTTTATTATCCTTTATGATAGCTTTCTCTTTTACAGGTGTTGGAGTTAAAGGTAAAGGTCTATATACATATGAGATTATAAGAAATGCTACTATTAATGATATAACCACAATAGCTATGATAGCTACTAATGAAATCTTATCAGCATATATCATACCTTGCCCTCAGTATCTAACAATCGTCTAAGCCCCTTAAGTATTATACGCAACAACATAACAGTAAGATAATTTTTAAAGCACATATCCTTATAATCTTAAGCTCAGTGGTTTACAGAGGCTTAAGGGGTGAGTGAGTAAGAATGCCTGTATGGCATTATTCAATGAAGGTGGCAGATGAAGAGAGAATAGCTAAGGCAATGCTATGGGACGTACCAGTATCTCCTAAGATTATGTACGAGGTATGTAGAGCTATTAGAGGTATGATGCTTCAAGAAGCTAAGGAATATTTGAAAAGAGTTATTGAGTTAAAAGAACCTATACCTTTCTTTAGATATAAAGGTAAGCAAGCCCATAAGAAAGGTCTTGCGGATAAGTGGAAGTGGCCTATAGGCAGATATCCAGTAAAAGCAGCTAAGTATTTACTAAAGCTACTAGAAAACGTTGAAAATAATGCTGAGGATAAAGGCTTAGATACGTCTAAGCTTAAGATAATTCACATAGCCTCACACAAGGGCCCTATACTTAAGAGGTGGATGCCTAGAGCATTTGGAAGAGCTACTCCTAAATTTAGGAGATTAAGTCATATCGAAATTATTGTTCAAGAGGTTGGTAGGTGAGATCATGGTTAATATTAAGAAGTACTTTATTGAACATTCTTTGAAGAGAGTTGCTGTTGATGAGTTCCTTGCAAAGATGTTTTATAGAGCTGGTTATGCTGGCGTTGATATTCAAAGGACACCGCTTGGTACGAGAATAATAATCTATGCAGAAAGACCTGCTGTTATCATAGGTAAAAGAGGTTCAATGATTAAACAGTTGGCTCAAATACTTGAAAAGTACTTTGGATTAGAAAACCCACAAATAACTGTCACTAACGTCGAAAACCCAGAACTAAACGCAAGAGTTATGGCATTTAGACTTGCGACAGCTCTTGAAAGAGGTTTTCACTTCAGAAGAGCTGCATTCGTTGCGCTTAGGAGAATTATGGAGGCTGGCGCATTAGGGGCCGAGATAGTTATTAGTGGTAAACTTACAAGTGAAAGAGCAAGATACGAGAAAATCAGAGCCGGCAAGGTCTTTAAGGTAGGTGAACAGGTTTCGTATATGGTTGATAGAGCTGTAGCGCATGCATTGTTGAAACCTGGAATCTACGGTGTTGATGTAACTATAGTCAAGCCCATACCCACAGCCGACTATGTTAAAATAAAAGAACAACCTCCTTCAGAAACTGCCAGTGAAGTAAAAGAAGGTGAAACTACATGAGCTTAAAGCCAGATGAAATTAGGAAAATGAGCCCTGAGGAACGTAAAGAAAGGCTTGAAGAACTTAGGATGGAGTTAATAAAACTTAGACTACAAGCTGAAATGGGTACCCTAGATAATCCCGGTAGGATTAAGACAATTAAGAAGACAATTGCTAGAATATTAACTATAATACGTGAAGAAGAATTAAAGAGACAGGGAAAGCTTAAACGATGAAGCGTACGCCTAAGAACATATTTTATCATGAGCTTATAGGCTTAAGAGTTAAAGTAATTAAACATACCGATGAAAGTCTTATAGATCTTGAAGGAAGAATAGTTTATGAAACCAAAAACTTCCTCATTATAGCATCTAAAGGAGGATTGAAAAAGGTTTCTAAAAAGAGTGGAGTTTTCTTACTAACGTTATCAGATGGTGTTAAAGTAGAGGTTAAAGGAGAAAAAATATTAGCTAGACCTGAGGATAGGGTGAAACTGATTAGAAAGAGGAGATAGTGCATGGGTAAGAAGGGAGCTGATGTAAAGAATGTAGGTATACCCGGTATTCAGCCACCGCAAAGGAAGTGTAATGACCCTAAATGTCCATGGCATGGTAATGTTAGAGTACGTGGCCTAATACTTGAAGGTGTTGTTGTAAGTAATAAAATGCATAAGACGGTAGTTGTTAGAAGAGACTATTTATACTATGATAGAAAATACATGAGATACGAGAAAAGACATAGTAAAATTCATGCTCATAACCCACCATGCATAAATGCTAAAGTAGGAGACGTAGTAATAATAGGTGAAACAAGACCATTAGCAAAAACCGTATCATTTGTAGTATTAGCTATTAAAGGTCATGTTGAAGAGGTGAAGAAGTAATGGTTAAGAGAGAGAAAGGTTCTGCGTTTCCGAGAAGGAGAATTAATACAGGCTTACAAGTTGGATCATATGTTAAAGTAGCCGACAATAGTGGCGCTAAGGAAGTGCTAATCATTGGTGTTCCCGGATATAAGGGTAGGCTAAGAAGAATTCCACCAGCTGGAGTTGGGGATATGGTTGTCGTTTCAGTCAAGAAAGGTACGCCTGAAATGAGAAGACAAATACTTAGGGCCATAGTAATTAGGCAAAGAAGACCATATAGGAGACCTGATGGTACATGGATAGCATTTGAAGATAATGCAGTAGTCATAGTTACACCCGATGGAACTCCAAAGGGCTCCGAAATTCATGGACCTGTAGCTAAGGAAGCTGCCGAAAGATGGCCTCGAATAGCTGCCTTAGCTACAATAATAGTATAAGGTGATAGTAATGAACTGGATTAAGTCTTCTCATCCAAGCAAGCAACGAAAGACCTTCTTCAATGCCCCACTTCATAAGAGACAGAAATTCATGACTGCAATGCTCTCGCCAGAATTACGAGAAAAATATGGAATTAAGAGATTACCAGTTCGTAAAAATGATGTCGTTAGAATTCTTAGAGGTAACTGGGCTGGACATGAAGGTAAGGTTGTAGAAGTTGACCTTAAACGTTTAAGAATATTTGTTGAAGGGGTCACGATAAAGAAGGCCGATGGTACACCAAGATACTATCCCATTCATCCATCAAAGGTTATGATTGTTAAATTAGATTTATCAGATCCTAAGAGAAAGGAAATCATTGAAAGAAGGAGAAAGGCTAGAGAAGAACTTTTAAAGAAAATAGAAGAATCTGTGGAAAAGCAAGAAGCAGGTGAAGAGAAAAAAGAGGGATAAGCTATGGCACGCATGGGTGGTAGGAAGCACCTAAAAACCTATGTAGCACCTGCATGGTGGCCCATACCAGTTAAGGAAAGAGTATGGACTGTAAAGCCTAGACCAGGTCCTCATCCGATTGAGAGGTCTATTCCACTGTTAATACTTGTTAGAGACATTTTAGGTTATGCTAAAACTGCAAGAGAAGCTAGGAAGATAATTGCTGAAGGAAAGATTAAAGTTGATGGTAAAGTTAGAAGGGATTATAAATTCCCTGTAGGTTTAATGGATGTTGTTGAAATTATACCTACAGGTGAAACTTATAGGCTTATTCCTTATCCAGTGAAATTCTTAACATTACATCCCATTCCTAAGGAAGAAGCTTCATTTAAGCTGTGTAGGATTAATAATAAGACAACCGTTAAGAGAGGTCATATTCAATTAAATCTACATGATGGAAGAAACCATTTAATTAGAGTAAAAGATCCTACAAATCCTGTAGAGGATACATATAAGACCTTAAGTACAGTTAAAATCTCCATACCTGAACAGGAGATACTAGATTACGTACCACTGGAGCCTGAAGTATTAGCAATTATTATTGATGGAAGAAATGTTGGAAGAGTTGGAAGAATAATTGATATAACAAAGGGCATGGGTAGACGTAGATCTCTAGTAACATTAGAAGATGCTAAAGGAGAGAAGTTCCAAACAATTCTAGATTACGTCTTCGTTATTGGTAGAGAAGAGCCGCTAATAAGCTTACCTCAAGGTGCTTGGAAGTGAGTAGCGTTCTACCTAAGGAGTTAATAGAATCTATTCTTAAGAGATGGGAAGAACAACCAATGCTCAAGCCTAGGATTGCAAAGGTAACAGTAAATATAGGTGTTGGTTCTTCAGGTGAAAGGTTACAAAAGGCATTTAAAGTCTTAGAAATGCTTACAGGGCAAAAACCTGTTCCTAGAAGGGCTAAAAAGACTATTAGAGAATTCGGAATAAGAAGAGGAGAAAATATTGCAGTAATGGTTACTCTAAGAAAGGAAAAAGCAATAGAATTCTTAAAGAAAGCACTTGAAGCCATAGGTTGGAGGATAAGCGCAAAGAGCTTTGATGAATATGGTAATGTGGCTTTTGGAATAAAGGAGCATATATCAATACCTGGAGTTAAGTATGATCCTGAAATAGGTATTTTCGGAATGGATGTCGCCATAACCTTGGAAAGACCAGGATTTAGGGTTCTGAGAAGGAGAAGGTGTAAGAAAAAACATATACCTAGAAGACATAGGGTTAGTAAAGAGGAGGCAATGGTATTCCTGGAGAAGGAACTAGGTGTAAGAATAGTACCATAGGGGTGAGAAACATGGGTAAGTTCAGGCCTCCAAAGCATAGAGCATTTGGTAAGGGTTCAAGAAAGTGTAGAAGATGTGGATCGCATGATGCGGTTATTCAAAAATATGGATTAATGTTATGTCGACAGTGCTTTAGAGAAATTGCACCAAGTCTAGGCTTTAAGAAATATAACTAGTTCTTAAGGTGATAGATATGGTTATGTTAGACACCCTAGCAAACGCCATGGCAACAATCTATAATTGTGAAATGAGGGGTAAGCGGGAAGCAATCATAATGCCTGCTTCTAAACTAATAATATCTGTATTAAGGGTTATGCAGCGTGAAGGATACATAGGTGAATTCGAGTACATAGATGATGGTAGATGGGGTAAGATTAAAGTTCAGCTACTTGGTAGGATAAATAAATGTGGTGTTATTAAGCCTAGATTTTCAGTCAAGTATAAGGATTTAGAGTCTATGCCACACTGGCTTAGAAAATACCTCCCATCAAGAGATATAGGTATATTAATAATTTCAACATCTCAGGGAGTTATGACTCATAAGGAAGCATTAGCTAAAAGAATAGGAGGAGTTCTATTAGCATACGTTTACTGATTTCGAGGTGATTTCTATGGCTAAGACTGTTCACGTTGTTGAAAAAGTACTTATTCCCCAAGGAGTTGAAGTGAAAGTTGATAGATTAAAGGTAACCGTTAAGGGACCTAAGGGGCAATTAACAAAGGATTTTTCTCATGCTAGGGGGATAATCATTAGAAAGACTGATAATGAAGTTATCGTGGAGACTTTTTTCGCTGATAGAAAGAGGAAGGCATTAATTCCAACAATAGCTTCTCACATAGAGAATATGATAATTGGCGTTACTAAAGGTTTTAGATATAAACTTAAGATAGTCTTCTCTCACTTCCCTATATCAGTTAAAGTCTCTGGAGATAAGGTCATTATTGAGAACTTCTTAGGAGAAAAAGCTCCGAGAATAGCAAAGATTGTAGAAGGAGCTAAAGTAAAGGTAATGAAAGACGATATTATAGTAGAGGGCATTGATATTGAAGTTGTCGGTCAAACAGCTGCTAACATTGAAAGAGCTACTAGAATTAAAGGCTACGATAGACGTGTATTCCTAGATGGTATATATATTTATGAAAGAGGTGTTATAGAGTGAAGCCTGCATTAGATTCCGTAAAGCAGAGATTATTAAGGCTTAAGCTAGCAATGAAAAGAAAGAAGCCTGAATTCTTAAGGCATCTATGGTGGAAGTTCCCTAAGTTTATTAACCAATATGCGTGGAGAAAGCCTAAAGGACTTGATAACAAGATGAGGTTAAAGCTAAAGGGATACCCCCCAGTCGTTAGTGTAGGCTATAGATCTCCTAGAGTTGTTAGAGGATTACATCCATCAGGATTTAAACCTGTTGTAGTTCATAGTGTTAAAGACCTTGAATCTCTTGATCCAACGACCCATATAATTTATATAGCTAGTAATATAGGTTTTCGTAAACGTATGCAGATATTAGAAAAAGCAAAGAGTATGGGGTTTAGAATAGCTAATGAGGTGTAGGTGCCATGGATTTGAGTATACAGAAGAGGCTTGCAGCAGAAATATTAGGTATTGGTGAAAGCCGTATTTGGATTGATCCTGAGAGAATAGAGGATGTACAAGCAGCTACAACTAAAGATGACATAAGAAAGCTAATCAAAGAGGGAGTTATAACGGTAAAACCTGTTAGAGGTAACAGTCGAATCAGGTGGAGAATTAGACACGAGCAAAGAAAGAAGGGCAGAAGAAGAGGTCACGGCAAGAGAAAGGGAGCTAAAACAGCTCGTCTATCAAAGAAAGAGGCCTGGATGAATAAGATTAGAAAGATTAGACGTTATTTAAGGTACTTAAGGGATAAGGGTATAATTGATAGAAGAACTTATAGAAGATTATATATGTTAGCTAAAGGTGGTATGTTCAAGAACCTTTCAAGCTTACAAGCATACATGAAGGAACATGGAATAATAAGGTAGGTGAAACAATATGGCTAGAGGACCTAAATATAAGGTTCCAAGGAGAAGACGTCGTGAAGGCAAGACTAACTACTATAAGAGATACATAATGGTTCTTTCAGGTAAGCCTAGATTCGTAGTTAGAAGATCATTGAATCACATCATAGTACAAGTAGTTAAATTTAATCCTAAAGGAGATATTACAATTGCTGCTGCACATAGTAGGGAGCTTGTTAAAAAATATGGCTGGAAGGGCGCTACAGATAATCTCCCTGCAGCATACCTAACAGGTTTCTTGGTGGGCTTACGTGCATTAAAAGCTGGAGTAAAATATGCTGTACCTGATATAGGTCTTCATAAGTTTACTCCTTGCTGTAGAATTTTTGCTGCAATAAAGGGAGGCATAGATGCTGGTATGGAAATACCCATGGGTATACATAAAATATTTGAAAATGAGGAGAAACTAGAATATTGTCTTAAATATAGAATACCTGGTCAACATATAGCTGATTATGCTTCTAAACTTCTGTCCGAAAACCCTGAATTATATGAAAAACGCTTCTCAAAATACTTAAGCCGTGAATTTGATCCTCGTAATCTTCCTTCACATTTTAGGGAAACACTTCTCAAAATATGTAAAGATTATGGTTTAAATGAAAGTACTTGTAGTGAACTACCACGAATACCTGAGAAAATTAAAGAGGGTGAAGAATAATCATGCTAGGTAAAGTTAATATTGAAGAATGGGTTCCCAGGACGCGTGTTGGAAAGCTGGTAAAGGAGGGTAAGATAACTTCCTTAAGAGAAATATTTGAAAAGAACCTTCCGTTAAAAGAGCCTGAAATTGTAGATTATTTTCTACCAGATCTACAACACCAAGTTATTGATGTAAGTATTGTACAGAAGATGACTGATGCAGGTAGAATTACCAGGTTTAAAGTTGTTGTAGTTGTTGGTAATTTTGATGGATATGTAGGTCTAGGTCAAGGTAAAGCAAAACAACTCAGAATGGCTATTGAAAAAGCCCTCATCGACGCCAAACTAAATATTGTTCCAGTGAGAAGAGGATGTGGAAGCTGGGAATGTAGATGTAATGAACCACATAGTATACCTTTCGCCGTTAGAGGTAAGGCAGGAAGCGTCGAAGTATTACTTAAACCAGCACCTAGAGGTACAGGTTTAGTTGCAGGTGAAGTAGCTAAAGTAGTTTTGAGATTTGCTGGCATAAGTGATGTATGGACTCAAACACGTGGAGAAACCAGAACAACATTAAATTTTGCTAAAGCAGTTTATGAAGCATTAAAAAGGACGTACTATTTCGTAACACCACAAGACTGGTATAGAAGGTAGAAAATACTAGGGTGTATATAATGCCATCGATATACGCTATTATAAGAATTAGAGGTAGAGTAGATGTTCCGCCAGATGTAAAGTATACTTTAGCTCTATTGAGATTACACAGAAAATTCCATTGTGTTTTATATCCTTCAACTTTACCTGGCATTGAAGGTATGTTACATAAGGTCAAAGACTGGGTTACTTGGGGGGAAATTGATAGAGAGACATTAATTGAGTTATTAAAGAAAAGAGGCAGAGTGCCAGGAAATAAACCTTTAACAGATGACTACGTAAAAACAGTCTTAAAGATACCAGGAGGAATTGAAGAATTAGCTAATAAGATACTTAATGGCGAAGTAATGTTGCATAGAATAGAAGATAAAATTAAGCCCGTATTCAGGCTTCATCCACCAAGAGGAGGTTTCAAGGGGAGTACCAAGAAACCTTATGGTGATGGTGGCGAACTAGGCTATAGAGGACCTGCAATAAACGAGTTAATAAAGAGAATGCTTTAGGTGTAGAATATGGTTGTGAGAAAGAGGAAAAAGAGTAGAAAATTACGTGGTAGAACTAGAACACATGGCTATGGTAGAATAGGTCAGCATAGAAAGTCTGGAAGTCGTGGTGGTAAGGGGGCAGCTGGAATGCATAAACATAAATGGACTTGGGTGGTAAAGTACGCTCCATCATGGTTTGGTAAGCATGGATTTTCTAGGCCACCTGAACTTCTACCATCAGTACAAGCAATTAATGTAGGCGAACTTGATGAATTAGCAGAAAAACTCTTAGATGAGGGAAAGGCAGTAATGGAGAATAACAAGATAGTCATAGATGTAAGAGAACTGGGGTTTAACAAGGTATTGGGTAGAGGTAAGGTTTCAAGACCATTGAAAGTTATAACTCCTTATGTATCTGAAACTGCAAAAACTAAGATAGAGCAGGCTGGCGGTGAAGTAGTCGTAGTTGAAAATTCAGGTGCTAGGTAATGGTATTTATTGAGCTTCTTGCCGCAGTTGGTAGGAAGCTTCCTACGGTTGAAAGACCTAAGATGAGGTTACCTCTTGGTAGAAGACTTATTTGGACTGGAATAGTTCTCTTAATATACTTTATAATGGCAAATACCCCTATATATGGAGTTAAGGTTTCTGAAGCTGACCCGCTTAGGGGACTGTACTTAATACAAGTCATATTTGCAAGCACTATCGGTACATTAATGGAGCTCGGAATAGGTCCTATAGTAACAGCTGGGTTAATTCTCCAAATACTTGTCGGCGCCAAGATAATAAAGTTAGATTTAACTAACCCTGAGGACAGGAAGAAGTTTACCGAAGCTGATAAAGCTCTGGCATTGATAATAGCTTTAGTTGAAGCTGCTATATATGCATTTGTATGGAAATGGGATCCGGGGCTGATGTACACTATACCAATTCATGTAAAGCTATTAGTTATTGTACAATTATTTATAGCAACCTTCATAGTTATATTGCTTGATGAAATGATCCAAAAGGGTTGGGGTCTTGGAAGTGGTGTAAGCCTCTTCATACTTGCAGGTGTAGTTTATAGAGTATTTTGGTCTATGTTTGGAATTTTAACGGTTAAAGGGGAGGAACCTTACGGCTTCATACCCTATACCATATGGGTATTCATGAATGGTAAAGATCCTACATCAATTATCCTTAGATTTAGACCTGATATAAGAGCAGGATTACCCGATTTAGTGGGATTCATAACAACATTCACACTTATAGCTATTCTAGTCTACCTTGAGGGAATGAAGGTAGAAATACCTGTAACAACGCAAAGGCTTAGAGGTATAAGAACTAGAGTACCATTAAAGTTCATGTATGTAACCAACATACCCGTTCTACTCGTAGGAATTCTTATATCGGATCTACAATTATTTATGGGATTAGCTGAAAGGCTTGGCCCAGGTCCTATAGCTGATGCATTTAGAACAATAGTATACTACTTAAGTCCTCCAAGATTTCTATTACAGGTGGTATATGAACCATTTAAAGTCCTGGTAAGCTGCCTTGCATGGATAGGATTATCTATATTATTAGGTTTTATGTGGGTTGAAATAGCTGGTTTAAGTCCTGCACAACAAGCAGAGAACTTAGTTAAGTCAGGACTTGAAATACCTGGTATAAGGAGGAACCCTAAAATACTTGAAAGGTTATTAGCTAGATACATCTACCCACTAACTGTTTTAAGTTCGATAATTGTTGCATTAGTGGCTGTGCTTGCAGGTTTATTTGGAGCATATGGCAGTGGCACAGGCTTACTTCTTGCGGTAGGAATAGTTTATCAGTATTACATGATGATAGCTTATGAAAGAACATTAGAAATGTACCCAGTGCTCAAGAGAATTATAGGTGAAGAGTAAATGAAGAGAAACCCTTTCCTTACATTAATAGTGGTAGGAGTACCTGGAGTAGGAAAAACAACTGTCTTAAATAATCTCGTAAAACTAGCTGAATATGAGGGTATTAAGATAAGGGTTGTAAACTTAGGAGATTACATGTTTAAAGCTGCTAGAGAAAAAGGGTTAGTTTCTCATAGAGATGAGCTAAGAAAACTTGAGCTAAGAAAACAACTTGAACTTCAAGGTCATGCTGCTAAACTTATAATTCAGGATTCTTTAAGTAGGCTTGATGAAAAATCTGTGCTTATAGTTGATACACATGCTATTATCAGAACTACAACAGGATATTGGCCTGGGCTCCCAAAACATGTAATTGAAGAACTTTCACCCGATGCAATAATAATTATTGAAGCACCCATAGAAGATATCATATCTAGACAACTGAGAGATAAAACTAGATATAGAAGTGATTTTGCTAGAAAAGAGGTAATTGAAGAATTAATACTATTCACAAGAATAGCCGCTATCTCAAGTGCTACTTTTACTGCTTCAAGCGTGAAGACAGTTTTAAATCTTGAAGGTAAGCCTGAAGAGGCAGCACGTGAAATCCTAGAGGTCATAAAAAAGCTTAGATAATGGGTGAAGAGATGTTAGCTATATATACTTTGATCACCTGTACTCTAGCAATGTTCTTTGGAATAAGTATTGTAAGGAGTATCATGAACCCTGATGTAGTAAGGTATGCCTATGAAAAGCTAAAAGAACTTAGTATTCAGGCAGAAAAGATTAAGCGCACAGCTGATGAAAGTAAGGCAAGTAAAAAGTTAAGAAAAATAGCCCTTGAGGTAAAGTACTATAAGAGGATAATTACAAGAGCAACAATTATAAGGACCATAGTGTTCTTTCTAGCCTTCGTATTGGCCTCAATGCTGGTGCTTTCCAAGGCTCCGGTTGTAGCGTCACCAAATATATTTCCATTATCCTTAATTTCTGTCAAAGTGGGTAAAGTACATTACATACAATCTGTTTGGTACATGTTCCTCATATTCATGTTATTAATACCAGTAGCCAATAGATTAACGGGTGTGCGCAGGTAATTCAATATGGGGCATTATGGTTTATTTAACCCTCATAAACTTAATGCTCTAGAAAGTATAGGGTGAATATAAATGGTAAGGCCTGCTCTTCGATCAAGATCTCTAAGAAGAGTATATAGGAGGACTCCTGGAGGAAGAACAGTAATTCACTACGAGAGAAGAAAGCCTAATCCTGCAAAATGCGCCAGATGCGGTAGACCATTAAATGGAGTGCCAAGGCTTAGGCCTTCGCAGTTAAGAAAACTCCCTAAAAGTATGAGAAGACCTGAAAGACCTTATGGAGGAGTACTATGTCCTAGATGCTTAAGTGAATTATTAAAAGATGCTATAAGATCTCAACTTGTTGGGGCATAAAAATTGCCTAAAATGATTATTGCTATCAGTGGACCAGCTGGAAGTGGAAAGACTACACATGCCAAGAGGCTCGCCAAAGAGCTTGGTTTACGTTATTTTTCTGCAGGACAAATCTTTAGACAAATAGCCTCTAAAAGAGGGTTAAGTTTAGAGGAATTAAGTAAAATTGCCGAAAAAGATCCAACAATAGACCTAGAAATAGACAGAAGGACGTTAGAAGAGGCATTGAAGGGTAAAGTTGTTTTAGAAGGTCATTTAACTGCTTGGATAGTCAAAGATATTGCTGATATAAAAATATATCTTAATGCACCTTTTAAGCTCAGAGTCTTAAGAATAGCTGCTCGAGAAAATAGACCACTAGGAGAAGTTGCTCGAGAAACAATGCTAAGGGAGTATAGTCAAATAAGGAGATTTATAAAATTCTATGGTATAGATGTAAGGGATCTATCAATATTTGACCTCGTAATAGATACATCTAAGTTAGGTGTTGATCAAACATATGAAATCATAAGACATTATATTAAATTAAAGTTAAATGTTTAATTAGACATAAAGCTTATCTATACACACCTACATGGTTAAGAGGGGTAAAGCTAAGAGGAAGACTTGAGGGCTCCAATATGCCTGCAATAGAAGTAGGAAGAATATGTGTTAAAATAGCCGGAAGAGAAGCAGGCAGAAAATGCGTAATAGTTGATATAATTGATGAAAACTTTGTATTGGTAACAGGGCCTAAGGATATTAGCGGAGTTAAGAGAAGAAGATGTAATATTAAGCATCTAGAGCCCTTAGACAAGAAAATAGATATACCGAAAGGAGCATCTGATGAGGAGGTTAAGAAAGCATTAGAAAGTGCGGGATTATTAGATTTTATGAAGGAGAGAATAAAGCCAAAGATATCAGTAATATAAGTCACTACTATATTTAATGTTATTTCAGTAAGCAAGCTATTTTTAATCCTCTAAACCCCATTTCATTTTGGTGCTGAAGAGTGTCGGCTAGAGAGGGTCTAGAATTTATTAAGAAGCTTGATAATTATGGCGAAGTTAAGAGGAAGATGTTAGTAAAAGCTGAAGACGAGACTGATCCTAAGTATGGCTATGTACCATACAAAAGACCTATTGATATGTACATTAAGTATGGTGTAATAAACTTAGACAAACCGCCAGGACCCACAAGTCATGAAGTCGTTGCTTGGGTCAAGAAGTTATTAGATTTAAGAAAAGCCGGTCATGGTGGTACACTTGATCCAAAAGTCACAGGAGTTCTACCCATAGCATTAGAGAATGTAACTAAAATCATAGGAAACGTAGTTCATTCAGGTAAGGAGTATATTTGTGTTATGCAACTTCATTCACCAGTACCAGAGGATAAGCTAAGAAAGATATTAAGTGAATTCACAGGCCAAATATACCAAAGACCCCCGCTAAGATCATCAGTTAAAAGAACGTTAAGAATAAGAACTATACATTATGTAGAGCTACTGGAATATAATGGTAAATATGCTCTGTTAAGAATAGGATGTGAAGCTGGTACATACATCAGGAAGTATTGTCATGATATTGGTGAGGTCTTGGGTGTCGGAGCTCATATGAAGGAGCTTAGAAGAACGAGAACAGGGCCATTCAAAGAGGATGAAACGCTGGTAACTATGCAAGAATTATCTGAAGCCGTATATGTATACAGAGAAGAAGGTAGGGAAGATCTCTTAAGGAAGGTTATATTACCAGGCGAATATGCAATATCTCATTTACCAAAAATCATAATACGGGATTCCGCAGTTGACGCTATAGCTCATGGTGCAGACCTTGCCGTACCAGGAATACTGTTACTACATGAAGGAATAAAGAGAAATGACTTAGTAGCTATTATGACTTTAAAAGGCGAATTAGTTGCTTTAGGTAGAGCACAAATGACAACCGAGGAAGTTCTTCAAGCACAAAAGGGGATTGCCATAAAGACTATTAGAGTAATTATGCCTATAGGAGTATATCCTAAGCTATGGAAAAGAAAAGGAGAAAGAACATGATACACTATTATGCAGAAAAACCTCCATCAAAACCTCATGCTAGAAAAATTATTTCAGACTTCATCAGAGGTGTTTCGGTTGAGTTTATTGTAGAACCACCTGTATTCTCCGTCAACCGAATAGATCCCGGATCCAAATTATTAATCGAAGTAGCACAAATACCCTCAAATGCCATAATATTGGATATGGGCTGCGGCTACGGAGTTATTGGAATAACCCTTGCAAAAGTATTTCCAGACATAAAGGTATACATGGTTGATATAAATAGGAAAGCTGTAGAACTATCAAAAATAAATGCTAAAATTAATGGCGTTCAAGATAGAATAATAGTACTACAAGGAAACTTATATGAACCCGTAAAGGATGTGAAGTTCGATGTAATATTGTCGAATCCTCCTATAACAGCGGGATTTAGTATAGTTGAAAAACTCATTAAGGAATCTTTTAAATACCTTAAACCTAAAGGTTCTATGCAACTAGTTGTGAAAAAAGGAATCGATAGAGTAAGAAGGATGTTAATGAATATCTATGGCAATATTGAAATACTGGCAAGTAAGAAAGGATACAAGGTGTTAAAGAGCATAAAACAAGCTTAAAACCCCACACGAATATCAAATAAATAGGACTGTGCCGGGGTGCCCGAGCGGACTAAGGGGCCGGCCTGGAGACTACCTGGAAAGCCGGTGGGGCGCACGCCCCGCGCGGGTTCAAATCCCGCCCCCGGCGCCAATCAATAAAAAATCAGGGATGGAATTCTGCCTACTTCTAATGCTTCTGAGAATATTATCTGGTCTTTGCGCAAAATAGAACATATTTAAGAACTTTATTACTATTGTTCAAAACTCCATGGGGTGTATGCATAGGTATAAACACGGCATGACCCGCCTTGACATGGTAGCTTTTATCTCCTAGTCTTATAATCCCTTCTCCTTCTAAAATTAAGTAAGCTTGCTCTTCATCATCATGTGAATGTAAAGGAACTTTCTCACCTGGAGGAACCTCAACTATTCTCATTATGAGGAACTTAGCTCCAGTGCTTTCATCGAAAATAAATCTATACATAACATTATTAATGACTTTTACGGGTATTTTAGATATGTTAATAACATATTCCTTCAAGGACATGATTATCATCTACAGATTCTATTCCTTGGGGAGCTTTATATGCTGATCTATCGAGACTTAAATTCGTTAGAGAAAGTTATGAAATCTCTAAGTTCATCTAAGCTTAGTTTAACGATGATAGAATTATTATTTAAACTTTGGACGATACTTACAGGGAATTTTAGGAATCCTTTCTCCTCGTAGACCCTAGCTAACCATGAAGGTACTTTATAATATCCAGGTGACCTTAATGTTAGCGCTACTATCTTCATAGATTTATTGTCCACTTCAAAATCATTTATAATTCCTAAGAGTCTATTGTTCATGTCGAAAACTTTCTTCTTGTAGATGTACTTTAAGGAAAGCTCCGGAGTATAGATGTATTGTACTTCAAGTATTAGTACAGGTAAGTACATTAGAGTGACTACTCCAGTCCATAGTAGTATTTGTCCATATATTGTGAAGAAGTAAATTATGCCTAAATATAATAGTAAACTAATTAAAGGTATGAACATTATTAATGCTAATATGTCACGTTCCCTCATAGCCTTTTCTAAGCTTCTTAAACGTTTGTATCTTAGACTCCTAATAGCTTTATCCAGATATTCCTTAACCACTCTGAGTCTAGGAGCGTGTTCTATATGTACCAAAAGATCTGCTGGAACTATCCTTCTTAATAATCCTATTTTGAGTAAATTTACGTAAAGTCCTACGGTTACTATGTATTTAAGTTCATAGTTCTGAGAATCAAAGAGTATATCGTAAATTCTCCCAATAGGCCTACCAACAGCATCGATTAATACTTGCCCTATGAGCCTAGACGCTAGCATCGCATAGACCCTGATAAGTATTTCTCTATGTAGCGATATAATTTTATTTTCTTAAATAACGTGTTACTTAACTGTGGTAGCTTGATCATCGATTTTCATGTTGAAGTGGGTTATAATATCTATCATGATGTTTGTTTAAATGTAGAAGACCTAATAAACGAAATGAAACGTTATAATATAAGTTATGCCGTTATAACACCTGCTTATGGTGTTTCTTATATATGTGAGTTTATTAGAGCAAATAGGGAAATAATTAACATCACTAATAAGTATAAAAACTTAATAGGATTTGCTGTAGTCAATCCATGGGTCAATGAACATGCCATTAATGAACTTAAAGAGGTATTGAGTAAATATAAATTGAGGGGAGTTAAGCTTAATCCTTACCTGCAAGGTTTCAGTATTAATCATCCAATAGTTTATCCTATTGCCGAGTGCATTGTTAAGTATAAGGTACCACTATATATACCATCAGGATATCATCCACAAACTCCTCTTGAAATCGCTGACTTAGCTGATGTATTCCCTGAGCTTATCGTAGTTATGGGATTTGCAGGTTTTAGTGATTTTTGGATGGAGGTAATACCTGCCATGAGAAAACGTGATAATATATATGCGGACATTTCATGTCAAACTAATATAAAGTCACTTAAGAAGGCAATAGAGTATGTAGGAAGTGACAGATTCTTATTTGCATCAAGCTTACCTTATTCAAGTCCTAAGTTAGAACTTGAAAAGATGAAGCTATTAGACTTGAAAGAAGAAGATAGAGAAGCGATTTTGTGGAAAAATGCGAAGAGACTACTTAGACTATAACGGGTAAGACCATGATTATTGATGTTCATGCACATTTAATAAACTCTTCAAATGGTAATCCTGTGGATGAAATACTAAGTATTGCAGATAAGCTTGGTATAACAATAGTATTTTTAATGCCTTTTAGAGCACTATTTCGAAGAGAGATTTTCATGGATAATTTAAGGGTTATTGAAGCTTATAGACGACATCCTAAAAGAATAATACCTTTTGTTACCGTTGATCCTTGGTTAGGTGAAGAAGCTGTTAAACAGCTCAAGATGTTCATAGCACTTGGTGCTAAAGGATTAAAACTTCATCCCTTAACGCAGGGGCTTCCTGCACATAGTGAAATCTTATATCCATTAATAGAGATTGCAGAGAAAGAGAAGATATTAATACTATTCCATACAGGATCTCCTATATATGCTCAACCTTTACAGATCTTGGAATTGGCAAGTATTTATACTAAAGCAAAGTTTATCTTAGCCCATATGGGGCTTGGAAAACTTTGGTATGATGCTATTAGGGCTGCTAAGAAAGCTGATAACATTTATTTGGATACTGCTGGTCAAAGATATATACCTGTGATAAGACTAGCAGTTAAGGAGATAGGATCTACTAAGATTCTCTTTGGCTCTGATATGCCCTTCCTATCGCCAGAAATCGAACTGGAGAAAATATTCCAATGTAGATTTCCACAGAATATTCTAGAAGATATACTATATAAAAATGCGCTTTTACTTATAAAGAGCATGAGACGCCCACAAATATGATATGTAGGATAAAGTTTATTTATGATTGACGTTAAAGTCTTATGTAGTCAAGGGTGACTTGTATGGCTATGACACCTATAGATTACGTGGTTTTAGTCTTATATTCCATAATTGTTGTAGGAATTGGTGTATGGGCTTTAAGAAAAACTAAATCGACAGCTGATTACTTCGCTGGAGGTTGGAAGATACCTTGGTGGTTAGCGGCAATATCGCACCATATGTCTGGTTATAGCGCCTTTGCCTTTGTAGCCTATGCTGGAGTTGCGTGGAAATATGGCTTCACCATTTATACTATTTGGGCTTTAACTATAGGTATAGGATTAATAATAACAGCATTTACATTTGCACCGCGATGGGCTAAACTTGCCAAGAAAGCCATAATGACTCCTCTAGAATATTTAGAGGAGAGATTTAATCTACCAACTCGTATAGTTCTTGCTCTCTCAGGTATAGGTATAAAGTTTGTTGATGAAGGTTTGAAGATATATTCATTAGCCGTTTTCCTATCAGTATTTATAGGGATAGACCTTGTCCATAGCATTATCATAGGAGGCGTGATAGTACTCATCTACATGACTATGGGCGGCATACTTGCATCGCTATGGACAGACTTCATCCAAGCTATAGTTCAGTTCTCTATCACCATAGTTACACTGGGTGTAGCTCTTTCAATTGTAGGTGGTATTCCAGGATTAATATCTAAAGCACCACCTGGCTTCTGGCAACCCCTAAGCGGTGCGTATACACCATTTTGGTGGTTTATATTCTTAATAGTAGTTACATTAAGCTATGCTGGAGGTACATGGGGGCTTGCTCAGAGGTTTATATCAGTAGGAGACCCTAAAGCAGCTAGAAAAGCTGCACTATTCTCATCTATACTATACTTTACATATCCATTATCATTCTTCATACCTATGTGGGCAACTAGAATAATATATCCAAAACTTGACAACCCAGAATATGCCTACGCGCTATTATGTAGAGACTACTTACCTAAAGTAGCACCAGGCCTTCTAGGTCTAATGGCGGCAGCGATGTTTGCTGCAACAATGTCCATGGTCGACTCAGATCTTAATGCCTTAGCAGCTGTCCTTACAAAGGATGTTTACGGCAGATTAAGAAGAGGTGTTACAGATAAACATTTACTTGCCGTGGGCAGAATCGCCACATTCATCTTTGGTGCAATAACTGTTGCTGTAGCTCTTGCAGCACCCCAATTAGGTGGCGCCTTTAAAGCCATGGTTAAATGGTACGCAGGCCTACTAGGTCCAATAAGTATACCCTTACTCTTTGGATTAATATACAAGAAGACTTCTTGGAGAGGCGCTATAGCTTCATGGGCAGGAGGATTCATAGTATGGGCTATATTGAACTTTGGCTTACAAACACCTTGGGAAATCACTACCGGGTGCCAGCTACTCACATCATTTGTAATATTCTTTATAGAGGGATTAGTAGTAAAGAAGACACCAGAAGAAGAAAAGAAGATAGAGGAACTATTCAAAGTATTAGAAGCGTAACTCTTTTTCATCCTATATAACTTTTTTGCAAATTCAAGTAGCTTGTAATATTATCTATCATCCAACATTTCATTCTATTAAATAAAATGACTTTTTGAAATTCATTATAATAGAGAAGTTATTATTAGAGCCTTCCATGACATGGTTCTATTTTTGCCCCTATCCTCTCTATGTCCAATAACTTGATTTCGTATTCATTAAGTATATTGCCTACAATCTTTTTTACTCTTTCTAAAAAACTACCAACATCGTCCTTTTTAATAATTGCAAAAGTTGCAGGTCCTGCTCCAGCAATATTAAATCCTAGAGCTCCAGCATCTAGACAAGCCTTCTTTAGATCCCAGTATCTAGGTATGAACCTAGATCTTGCTTCTTCGATGGGTCCACCAATACTAATAGCCTCTCCGAAAGCTTTTAGATCATCATTATGTATTGCATATATGAGTTTTGCTGTAGCGGATACTTGTTTAATGAGATCCTTTAATTCTATATATTTAGGTAAGATCTTCCTCATAACTCCAGTTGAGGGCTTCTTATACTTTAATGGTATAAAGGCTACAAGCTTAATGTTGTTAATTAGAAACTCAGATATCTTAACTTTGTAAATATGAATCTCTCTTTTAGTTAAATCTAGTAGGACTAATCCTCCATAGATGCTTGCAGCGACATTATCATAATGTATTGATCCTGCACTAGCTATTTCACCATAGCCGGCGCATGCTACAAGTTCTCTTAAATTCAGCTTATTGCCTAGCAAGCTATTTAGGGCATAAGCAACTGCAGCTGCTGATGCTCCAGATGAGCCGAAACCTTTTGCAATAGGTACATTCTTATATACTTTCACGTAAACTCCTATTTCACCTAATAAAGCATATTTTTCAAGAACAGCTTTAATTGCATAATATGCTGAATTCTTATTTCCGCTTGGAACACTAGAACTATTACATTCTACGACTATATCGTTAAACTCCTTAGTTATCTTAACTTCTACGAAATCCCTGGCAATATTAACAGCCATTGCTGCTACATCGAATAAGCACCCTAAATTAGCGATACTACCCGGAGCTGATGCTATTACCTTCATCTTGAAGCCCTTATCTTCTTAAGGGACTCTATATCTTAAAAAGTTACTTAAGATACTAGTAGATTCAAGGTAATCATGCACTTGCCCTAGGGTGATGTTATGAATAAAGGTACGAAGGCTATACATGCTTGGAGAGATGTTGATATAAATAATATTAAGCCTATAACTATGCCTTTATATAGTTCTATACCCTATGAATTTCCAACAGAGTACAAAATCTATGGCCATGTACTGAAATATTCGAGAGAGGAAAACCCAAATGCTTATGCCTTTGAATATACTCTTGCTCAATTAGAAAAATGTAGGTTTGGCTTAGCATTTTCTTCAGGTATGTCATCTATATCAACATTATTTACTCTGACTAATCTGAAGGGTAAGGTATTGGTAATATGCAAAGAAATTTATGGTTCAACACTAATACTTGCTCGTAAGTTGAAAGATATTGGGCTAAAAGTTATTGAAGTGCTACCTAGTGAGGAGGATATAATCAGTAACATTAGAAATGAGAGCATAGTATTTATTGAATCCATTACCAACCCTCTATTGAAAGTTTTTGATTTAGAGGTTATAGGTAAGGCATGTAAGGAATTCAATGCACTACTTGTTGTTGATAATACATTTGCATCGCCTATACTATTAAATCCCATAGATTATGGCGCAGATATTATAATCCACAGCATTACTAAATACATAGGAGGTTATAATGATGTTCTTGGAGGTGCTATTCTATTAAATGATGAGCCTCTATTCAATGAACTACTTGAATTAAGAAAATTGCTAGGTACTATTATTTCACCATATTCAGCGTATTTAGCTTTAAGAAGCATAAAAACATTAAAGATTAGAGTTTTAAAACATTCCGATAACGCCAAGGTAATTGCTGAATTTCTAGAAGATCATCCTAAGATTGAGGAAGTGTACTATCCAGGGTTGAAGAGTAATCCTAGATACAAAATAGCATGTAAGTTATTAAAAGGAGGTTTTGGAGGTGTTGTATCCTTTACCATTAAGGGAACTACGAATGATGCTCTCAATCTTTTGAGTAAATTTAAGATCATTAGACCTTCTCCAAGCTTTGGTGGAACAGAATCACTAATAGTTCACCCACTATCAAGTTCTCATAAAGACCTAACGGAAGAGGATAGAAAATTACTAGGCATTAAAGGGAACTTACTAAGGTTAAGTGTAGGGCTCGAAGATGTTGAAGATATTATAGAGGATTTGGATACAGCATTATCTACTCTATAAAAATGTTAGAATAGTAAAACTAAAAATAGTGCTTAAAGCTAATTGTTAAAGTGATGGAATATAGGGAGGGCTTCATGGAGTTTAAGAAATTTGAATTTAAAGAGCATACTGCTGACGTCCTTATAGTAGCTTATGGGAAAAGTATTGAAGAATTATTTGAAAATGCAGCTATAGCTGTATTTGAGGTCATGACAGATACCTCCAAAGTAGAACCTAAACTAGAGTATAAAGTTGAAGAGGAAGGCATTGACCTTGAAAGCCTACTCCTTAGATGGCTTGAAACATTTCTTGTATACTACGACTCTGATAATGTTGTTTTCAGTAAGTTTAAAGTTGATAAAATTTGGTGTAGGGACGAGGAATGCTATATTAAAGGTAAGGGCTGGGGAGAGCATTTTAATGAAGAAAAACATGAAAAAAGAACGATAGTTAAAGCAATAACTTATGCTGAAATGAAGATAGAGAAGAAGGATAATATATGGACTGCTACATTCGTAGTAGATATATAATTATTTAGTTAAACGCTTCATTAGAACTAGCTCCTTACTTAATACTTCATGAGGGTATTTAGAGAAATAATTATGATATAATCGCTCTTCTACGAGTATCCGTAATGTTTTAAACCCTAGCTTTTTCGAAAGACAAAACATGTAGTCTAGTACCAAAGGTATTTTACCTTCATCCCTAATCCATAATCCTAATTTACCTTCATCCTTACCAGACCACAAGCTCTCTAAAACAAATACTGCTTGAAGCTCAGGTATATAGCCTTCTAAACCAACAATTCTATCTTCCTCAATAGCGTAATCCCATAGGCTTTTAAGCCAAAACGTAAATGACGATTCTATTCTAGGTGATATAAATTCCAAATCCTTTACCTCATTGTAATGTTGAGGGAAGTCCATTATTTTATAACTGGGAGATTCTTTACTAATGGTAATGTTCTCGATGTTTATTTTGAGGTTAATTATATTGTATGCTATTTCATTTAATCCGCACTTCTTGTAGAAGTCTATAGCTTCTTTTGCTGGCCAAACACTAATTGTACGGCAATTATTTTTCCTTCGCTAATTCTATCGCTTTATTTATTAATGCTCTACCTATACCTCTACGTCTATAATTTCTATGAACCTCTAAAACATCTATGAACGCTGTTCTTCCTAAAATACCCTTCTCTTCACCTATTAGAGCTCTAATTCTCCAACAACTTTACCATTCACCATAGCAACTAATGGATACTGTTTACTAGTCAGTATGTAGTTTAAATGTATGGATCAAGTTTCAATACTCATTCAGGGACCTCCATGACTAAAACGTTCTTCAATACTAAGCTCCTCATATTTAGCCTCAACTTCTTTACCATTAACATACTTAAACCATTTATCCACGCTAGAGCAGTTGACGTCAACAATGCCTTTAACGTCATCTAAAGAAGCTTTTCTCACGTTAATATTCATTACACCTCCCCAAATGATGTTTTCTAGTTGTCTTAAAACTAAGCTAACATTTTCCTAACTCTAATACCTCTCTTTAATAGTAGATCTGCACATTGCTTACAGAAATACCTTGATTTACCATCAACCTCAAATACGCTATTACTAAAATTCATTACACACTTAGGTGTTAGGCAATGGTTTAAGCCAAGTACATGACCTACTTCGTGAATAACTTCTTTACATGTTCTTTCAATAAATTTATTATAATCAGATTCAAGACCATAAAATTCGTTCCTGAGCCTCCTTAAGTAAACTACACATACCTTTAATACGCTAGATGCTTCACCGAAAACAAAGTTAAGGCCCCTAACATAGGCGTCGATATCTCCTATACCTACAACAACATCATAACCATAACCTTCGGTATTTCTATACAACCAATCTAGTATTTTATCGCTATTGTATTGAGCTCTATGCCAATTATATACTGTAATAGGGGGTGAAAGTATAACACCATTAACATCAACTATTACTCTTTCAAATGTATCCTTTAGTACGGATACTACATTATCAATTATACTTAGATCAATAGCTGTTAAAGGTTGTAGTAGTATTCTAAGAGCATCCATAAACCTGAACCCCTTTGACTCTCCAGCATAAAACTTAAACCTCCCCCATACATATACTATCATGATGCCGCCGTAGCTCAGCCCGGGAGAGCGCCCGAGGAGACCTGGTTAATCAGGTCTCCGGCGAAGCTGAAGACCGGGTTGTCCGGGGTTCAAATCCCCGCGGCGGCACCAATTCTCTGCTAATGATGTCTGTCA
>Ga0190367_1000019_pt1 | contig 133353 bp, 150 predicted proteins | sample 4872181011_MG_FD_171838 | JGI IMG/M metagenome (GOLD analysis project Ga0190367, IMG submission 171838) | Hydrothermal vent microbial mat bacterial communities from Southern Trench, Guaymas Basin, Mexico - 4872-18-10-11_MG | ecosystem: Environmental > Aquatic > Marine > Hydrothermal vents >...
ACTTCATCGGGAAGGGTGGGGTTGGGCCTCTCCACTTCTAATCAACTCTATTCTTCTCTTAATCTCCTCCTCAATATCGATATTGTATGTCTCTTTAAGATTCTTCAATTTCAAGCTTTGACTTATCATTACCTTTCCTTCACTAAATACTTTATTAAAATGTATCTGACTGTTCTTCACATATGGTTCAACGATATCTACTATCTTTCTAATCCCATTATGGATGCTTGTAAATACTATACACCACACTAGCTGTAAGTTTCCAATATTAACATTTAATGGAGGAGTTGTTAATCTAGTTGTGAATTCTTCAATGGTTGACGCGTGAAAAGTCGTTAACATTCCATGACCTAATGCTGCTGCTTGAAACATTGCGTGTACCTCATCACCACGCACTTCACCGACAATAATGTAATCGGGTCTATATCTGACAGCTAACTTTACTAGACTAAACATACCTATTTCAATCTTTTCATCAAAACCTTCTCTTGTAAACATTCTTACCCAATTTTTGTGTGGAAGTTTAATTTCTGGCGTATCTTCAATAGTAACTATTTTGGCATCTTTAGGTAGCATTGATGCTATGGCTGAGAGAAGAGTTGTCTTTCCACTACCCATAGGTCCTGAAATAATTATGAAACCTCTATATTCAGCAATTAGCCATAAGTAGGCTGCTGTTACATAGTTAAGCATATTCATCTCAACAAGATCTTTTAAGGTGTATGGTCTTGTTGGAAACTTTCTAATACTGAAAGTTGGTCCTGGCGTGATTTCACCAATTGTAGCTACTAATCTATGACCTTCAGGTAGAATAGTCTCTATGTATGGTTTAGCTAGAGAAACTCCCCTTGTAATACCTCTCCTGGTGAGTATTTGTATCAATTCTCTAACATCAATTTCATTACGAAACTTGACATTACTTAGAAGTCTCTTAACATTTCTGAACTTTCTATGAACAATCGTGACTACGTGATTATGATTACTAAGTTCTATCTCTTCAACATTAGGATCACATATAGGTACTGTCAATACTCCATAACCTCTAGTATCCCTGAGTATGTGGTAGAGAGTTGCTTGTAATGTATTTTTACTTACACTATTACCATGACGTTCAAGAACATAACTCATAGCGTTTAGTATATCTAGATCCTTCTTTCTCATAATTTCAAGAACTTTATCTTTTAAATCTCTACACAACTCATCACATATAGGTTCTTTAATGAAGTATACATACTCGCCATTATTTTCAATAATGCTTACAGGAATTTTAAAAACATACTTATCAAGTTTAACTTCAACAATGTATTCCATAAATCACTCACTGAGCAATACCTACTCTTGTAGTACCTACATCTATACCGTCACTTGTAACTCCCTGAATAATTACTACATATCTTTGACCGGTAGTGAAGATTTTTGAAGTAATATCTGTTATGGTTATTGACTTTCCTGGCTTTAATTCAGTGTTAAGATTTTCACTAACGATAGCATCTGTAGAGCCTTCAGGATATATCTTTATTGAGGTAAGTTTAACATCTACAGTACCAATGTTAGAGACTGTGACTGCATAGGCATTGCCTGTCAATTGAATGTTTGTTATTTCAATTTGTGCTTGGGTAGTTAGAATGTTTGCTCTTGATAAAAAGTAGTTGTATATCAGTATTGATGCAGCAATAACAAAGGTAATCATGAGTATTGTATATATTGGACCACTAAGATCACCTCTCTTACAATTCAGCATACTCATGTAATACACTTGAATTATATGAATATTTAATCTTAATGTTTAATTACGAAATTACTTTATAAGAGAAAATGCTACTCAATATAGTATACGTCACAGATTTTACGTAAAATGTTACAACTAGTAACGTTCACATCACATACAGTAATCACGATTTGTCCCTTATCCTCAGCGCCAGTATAACTTACATACCTTATCTCATGAGGTTTAAGTACATGATTTATAAGTTCACGAATCACTACGTATTTATCCTTACTGATGTATAGCATGTTTTTAACAATCACTTTATACTCATTATCATTGAGTACAGTCACATATAGTGTACAGAAAGATTTCGTACAAGTTATAATGCAGTTAGGTATCTCAACATTGACATTCCGTATAGTACTACTCATTGAGAGAATAGCATGTATTGAGAGTATAGAGTTCAGCATTAAACATACTAGCGCTATGGTACTGATAAGTATAGTAATTTCTGCTATCAATCTATCTAAAGCCATAAGACTTCACTTAGGGGTGTAAGTGTTAATGCGAGGATTGGTGAAATAATTCTTGGAAGAGTTATACCTAACACTAAGTCGCAAAATCTTGTTGATATGAATGAAATACCTAAACAAAAGATGTAAGAGATGAATGATAACACATTCATATAGCTATTTGTGTTCATGACAAACATTCCAGAAGTCATTGGTAAGCTTAATAGAGAATTTAGAAATACGTGCGTTAAAGTTATGACAATGATGAATATTAGAGGAACACTGTAACTTAAAATATCTAACGATCTAGCACTATATCTAGTATTTGTAACGATATTTCTAATAGTTAGTAAGGTGTCTGTAAGTAATGTTAAGGTCTTTATGGGTATTCCAATTCTGTAAATTAGAGATATGAATTTAAACACATAATTGACAATCCAGTTATAGGAATAATCATCTACATCACCATACTTAAGAATCCTCTTAAAATGTCTAGATAACTTCTTAGGGTATCTAGAATAGTCAATATGTAGAAACGCCTCCTTTACACCTAATCCTGACTTAACCAGATTATGAAATTCTCGTACAAGGTCTGGTAGTGCTTGAAGTGCCTGTATACATTCACGAACGTATTTAGTAGTGATTATCGAATATATTGCCAGTACTGGAATTATCAGTACTATTACAATATTGTTCATTACTATGAGAATAGATAACACTATAATTATGATAGGTAGCATGATAATTAGTAATTTAGTCGTAGTGCTACTAAATGTGAATTCAATTTTTAGAAAGTTTGGTAATGCTTGATTTACTCTAAACGCTAGACTCAATAGAAGTACAAATAGTATTACTGCAATGATATATCCTGATGTTGGTGATACACCCAAAATTATCGATATGATTATGAAGAGCACAGCAACAACTATTCCTGATAAGAAACCTGAGACGATCTCTATCAGTTGTCTAATAAGGGTGTTAATCTTTATGGAAAAAGATTCAAGTGATGATTTAACTTCAACTCTAATTAATGTACTTAACTCTCCTGAGCTTCTAACTGTAGATAGGTAATTCAAGATTAATTTTTGAAATTCAATGTTTGGATGATTTCTAGCTCTCAATTCTAAAGCTTTAATTATTGAGTTAGTCGATATGGAGTATCTCTTGATTATATTCCACTCCCTGTTAAACCACTTTAAACCTAGATGTTTAGCATATTCAAAAGCATCAATAATATCACCACCACATTCATGAACAGCACTCAGCAATATTGTGAAGAATGGATACTCGTACTCAATTCCTTTCTTAACATCAAGAACTAGATATTTAGCTATGAGTAATGTTATGATAATTGGCAACACAGGACTTGTAATTATCATTATGAGTAACGGTAATGGTAAGATCATTACGTTAGTGAAGTGAAGATATGCGAATACCAGGGATATTGAAAGTAGAATTAAGGTAGAGTATGTTGTTAACCTTACGACCCTTCTCGAATCAATATCGTGTCCTGAAACTTCTAAATGTCTATTAACATATCTTTCTAAACTATTTATCACGTATAATCTCTTTACGTTAGTAGTTTAAGGGTGTAACGTAGAATTAAGTAATAATTTGTCTTAACTTTTCAGCGATAAGTTCTGTAATGTCTATTTTTGAATATTTGTTAAGTATAGTGTTGGTGCAAGTTATTGATGATGCTCCTGTCTTGATAATCTTAACATCAGCATTATCTATGAATAGTCCGTGAGTAGCGATTACGTGTACATTACGTACACCTAGACTCCTTAATACATCTATGGCCTTAACTATAGTTCCACCAGTAGCTATTATATCATCAATGATAACTACATTCTTATTCTGAACATTTATCTGCTTAGGCTTAATAGTTACTTCACCAGTAATTCTATCTCTAATCTTTTCAAAATAATCATATGGTACATTTAGCTTTTTAGCAGTATTTTCAACTCTCCATAGGGAACCATAGTCAGGGCTTAAGATTACACAATCACCAATATTTGACTTAATGTATCTAGCATACTCATTAAATGGTTCAATATTAATACAGTTCAACCCCTCTAAATTATATGCTTGTGGTTTATGAACATCAACAGTGATAATACTTTTCACGCCTAAGTGTTTAAGTACTTTAAGTATTGTCTTTAAACTTACAGCTTCACCTTCTCTAAATCTCCTATCTTGTCTAGAGTATGCTAAGTATGGTAGTATCACTATGATTTCCTCAGCATTTAAGTCTCTACATGCATCAACTGTAAGTAGTAGTTTTGTGAAATTGATATTAGGTTCTGGATATAGTCTTTGAATAATGATTACTCTCTTATTTTCAGGATTTACAGGTAGTCTGACATATACTTCACCATCAGGAAAAATCTTACTTTCAATTAAGTAATGTTCAAGATTAAGTATTGAGCTTAACTTCTTACCCAAATCTTCACTTTCAGAAAAATTAAGTACAAGACTTCTCATCACGATAGTTTAAACGTGACTTTAAATAAGCATTACTAATAGTAAAAAAGATTATTTTCTCTATACGTACTATTGATAATTAATGAATTGGCTTGAAATTATTGAGAAATCTTTGAAGATCTGGTCAGTTAAAGAACCAGAGCCTGATGAAGTTAAGAAAGTTAGTGAACTTCTAGGTACACCTAGCAAGAAAGTTCAATATGTATTGAATAGATGGTATAATGAGATTCTTGGTAAATATATCGATAAGAGATGTGTAAGTATATGTGAAGATGTTGTTGAGTGTATATACTCACCCATTGTTGGTGCCATACCTAGATACTTTCCCGTAATTCTTCACGCAACAGGCACAGTATTACTCTTTGAGAAGGATTACATTAAGACTATAGCTTTTCCGATACATAGAGCTATGGATTATGGTATTCATGGAGTGTCAATTCCTGATGAAACACCTATAGAAGTTACTGAGAGAATTGATGGTTGGCAAATAACGTTTTATTACGATCCAATTCTTAAGAAATGGATCGCAGCTACAAGATACGTTCTTCATAACATGAAGTTTGAGAAAGGTAAATTAGTTGTTGAAGATTTTGGAAATATTATTAACCCCTTTGTAGAGACGGCTATGGTAATAGCTGAAGCTTCTGGTCTTCTAGATAAGTTTAAAGGCTTTGAGGGATGGACTTTCACTTTCATTCTTGCTGGTCCTGAACCTGCGATCATAAAGCCTCCTCATCCAAGTAAGTGGAATTGGGAGAAGTATAGACTGTACTTTATATGTGCTAGAAGACCTGACGGCACTTTACTCACAGTTAGAGAATCTTCAGATCTCTTAAAAGTTGAACATGTACCTATAATTGAGCCCAAGTCAGGAAAAGAATTGTTAAGAATTTACGAGAAATCTCTAAATAGTATGAGTATATTTTTACGATATGGTAATGATAAGATCACGCCAACCATTATTGAGATTAAATCAGCACTATATCCTGAAGCTATGAATTTGAAGTATTATAATGATGCTAAGGCATTAACTATACTTATAACTGAAGGTTACAGAGATGAAGTGTTAAATCTAATTCAGGATGATTATGTTAAAAATCTTGCAAAACAATTCCTACAGACATATGAAGATTTTATTAAACTAATTGAAACTAGAGGTGAAGTTGCGGAAGAATTTCTAGAGAAAGTGAGACCTTATGGAAAGGATATTGTTAATGAGTTTATTAAGAGGAATTGGAGAAGAGGATTAAGAAAACTTCTTGCAAGCATTGCAAGTAAAGAGAAGGATATACAGATAGTTCTTGAAGTATTTAAAGATTTGTTAAATACCATAAGGTAAAGAAGAACTTCACTATTGTAGTCATCTCCAAAAACTTTAAGTTATTCTTAAAACCCATATAGCTAGTACACTCAGCGTTGTGATGAGCCGGAGCCGGGTGATTAATGATCGAGGTTAATAGCGCTGAACTAAGTTCATAAAGACTTTCTAGTCTTCTTATCTCAACAATGTTGTTACCTATATGTGACAATAACTGTAGTTAAAGGTATAATTGAGGGTTAAGTAATGATCAGTAGCTGCTTAACTTCTAATTGAGTACTAATCATGGGATTGCTTCGTGTAGCTAATCTTCATGTTTAATGTAGACATTTACCCAATGCATCAACTATTCTGCTTAGAACTTTCTTTAACGTTTCTTCATTAACTTCCTCCACTACGTCACTCAACATCTTATAGAGGATTGGGAGTTATGTTGTGAATTTTGTCTTAGCAATACTCAATACTCTCTGTTTAACGTTACTGTGAAGTACATCTATCAGATATGGATCTTCATTATTGTACAGTTTCAGATGTTGTTTAGCAATGTTTATCCATGAAGTCTCTATCGCATAATCAATAATTGGTCCTATATATTCGAGAACTTCATCATAATGTGATAGTACGTACTTTATCTTTTCTACAAGTAAATCCGCATTTTGTGGTGGAAAGACTAGTTTCGGCACGTATTGATAATACTCTACCAGTCTTGGAGTTTTCGAGCATATTAATGGTTTGAAGCTACCTAAAGCCCAGTGAAGTGCTCCACTCACACCGATATCTCCATTAACGTCTACGTATGGAAATAGAATTATATCTGAAATTGAGTATACTAAATCAACTTCATTTCTCGTTAAGTACTTGTTCATGATAATTATTTTATCACTTAGCTCTGATATCTTAACCATGACCTCTCTTACATACTTCTCATTATGTTGTGGAAACTGTACTTGACCTGCAATTATTAAGACTATGTTATTCATATCTTTAATTAATCTACTAAATGCTTCTACAGCAATGTTTAATCCCTTATCTTGTCTCAAAAATCCTTGAAGAAGTAGTACATTATCACTTTCCTTAATTGGAAGATTAAGTTTAACTATTGCTTCTTCCTTACTTACAATTCTGGCTATTCTAGTCCCATGAGGAATCTTTATTATCTTATTGGGATCGACGCGTTGATGTATAAGTTCCATTTCCTGTAATACACTGTGTACTACAATTACGTCAACTTTCTCAGCAATTTTTCTCTGAAACTTATCGATACCTGGATACCATAGTGAATGTTTAACTGTGTGTAGTGTTATTATGAGTTTATCACAGTACTTCCTCAGCTCGTCTAGGAATTGTATGAACTTGATTTCGCATGGAAAGATGTTATACTCATGTTGAATATGTATTACATCATAATTCTCATTAAATAGCTTAGCAAGCTTATCGTACTTAACGTTCTCAATGGTTATTTTTGTATCTATAATGTTGATCTTGCTTAAATCGTACTGATTTGCTGGTAACGTATTATCTTCGACACTACCCACTCTATACACTGTGATGTTTATTTTTGGATTGACTTCTAAGAGACTTCTAGTTAAGTCGTAGGAGTATTCGGCTATTCCACACTTAATGGGAGGATATGTAGTTAATACAGCAAGGTTCATGCTGAGAGGTAATGCTTAAATTATCTATTTTTAAATCAATCTCTTTTCAATTTAAAATAATACTATTCAATCCTACCTTTGTCAAAGATTGAAAGTAGTAAGTCTAATTCAATCTCTCCGAAACCTATCATTGAATCTGCAGCACCATAAGATATTAATAACTTATTATCGATTCTTGCAATACCGCAAGGAAATACCACATAAGGTCTATCACCGAAAACTTCATACATGGTTTTAGGTTCCATTATGTAGTGTGGTGTTACTGCTAGTACTTTAACATCACCATTACTAACTCTTAACAATACGGCGAATACTCTATAAGCCTCAACATACTTATCAACACCATGAATTAGCACTACATATTCGTTAGTGCTTACCTTTACTGGTGGTGTTGACCATCCAAGCTTTAGCTCGAACTTCGCCGGTTCTAGAATGATTATGGTGTCTTGAACCTCAACTTCTCTAATCTCTTTACCTGTTAAGCAGTTTTGAAAATCTTCTAGAGGCACCTTACTTACAGTTAGGTAGAACTTCTCATTACTCATGTGTGGTCTATGAAAGAGTAGTACTTTATTGTCATGTAGATGTAGGAAGGCATCTTTATCACTAATAACATCTTTTCTTAAAGGTTTAGGTAAGGTGAATACACAACATTTTCTCCACTTCTTGCCATCACTTGAAATAGCAGTTACAGGTAATGTTCGTTCTATCCTGATGGCTGGATTGAAGTAATTTATAGTTCTGCCACAGTAAGTCATGAATACATTATCATATAGCTTATAGACTCTAGGATCTTCAGTACCCCAAAAGTCGTATCTAGTATTTGGGTAAATTACAAGCTCTGCAGAGTAGTGACGAGTATTTACATATCCTGAAAGTAGATCATTCATGTCAAGTTCAAACATGGCAACGGCACTAACGTACATGTAGTAACCAAAAATTACTCTTGCATAAACTTTAACGACATTATCTTCAACTGTTATGGACGGATTGAATACAGTTACGGGATTACCTATAGGGTAATTTTTCAAATGTAGCCTTTTTGGATCAATAATGCCAAGCCTCTTTACTATGTCTGTAGTTTTGAATATTCTACACTCACTTGCAATTTTTGCTTCCTCTATTGCCTTAAACATTTTCAGAAAATCTACGTGAATATAGAGTATTTAAATACTCTCACATAGCTAATTCAGTATCTAACCGTTTTTTCACCTCATTAATAGATATTGCCGTATTTAAGGCTTCTAAATTATCAGTTAAGAGGCATATTGTTGATGTTATTTGTAATTCTTGACATAGATCATATATGAGTCCTATAATTATTCTTAAGGTAAGAGCTTTTAAAATCATGTCTAAACTATTTACTTGTAATTTTAGCTTCTCCATTATGTATGCTAGTTGTGTTAATGTATCAAAAATTGAGTACTTATCCTTATTATCACTTCTACTCTTCTCATACATGTATACACTAATGATTATTGGTATATATACGTCTACCACGTTAATATCTTTTATCTTATCTACATAACATCTATATGGATCTTCATCTTCTAAACATTTAGATGCAATTGATACCAGTTTCTCAATATCTTTTTCAATTAACTTTTCTTCACTTGTTAATTTAAGTATTCTTAAGAACCTTCTATATCTTGTAAGTATTTTCTCTTTAATTTCTTCAAGATTACTCATAAGATTAAATATGTGGAGGAGGTTAATTTGAATTGTGATGAGGATCAATATGAAGTTTTACGAAGTTTCAAGTAGTTTCTTAAGTTCTTCATATGCTTTTTTAGCTTCTTCAATTGCTGTCTCATCTTCAAGTGTAGTTACGTCACCTAATGATTGACCAGTAATTACTGCTTTAATTAATCTTCTCATGATTTTTCCACTTCTGGTTTTAGGTAGTTTTGTTACAAAGTATATCTCTGCAGGTTCAGCTATAGGGCCTATCTGTTTTCTAACCCATACCTTTAACTCTTTAGCGAGATCAGGACTTGGTGTTACTGATGCTTTAAGTACAACGAATGCTACAGGCACTTCACCTTTAACAGGGTCTGGTTTACCAATGACTGCAGCTTCAGCAACTGCTGGATGTTGGACAAGTGCTGACTCTAGCTCAGCTGTTCCCAATCTGTGACCCGCAACCTTAATAACATCATCAGCTCTACCGAGTACCCAAATATATCCATCATTATCCTTAATAGCGTAGTCACTGGTGTAGTATATCCATAATTTCTGCTCTGGCTTGCTGAATCTTTGCCAGTAAGTCTTAATGTATCTTTCAGGGTCCTTGTACAGTGTGAGTAACATTCCTGGCCATGGATTCTTAATTACTAAGTAACCCTTAACGCCAGGCGGGCATGAGTTTCCTTCCTCATCAATAACGTCTGCCTCAATTCCCGGTATTGGATATGCATTTGTTCCTGGTTTTAATGGTATTAATCCTAGTCCAGGAACGTGACCTATAAGTATTATTCCAGTCTCAGTCATCCACCATTCACTAGATGCTGCACAATCTTCATTGCATAAGTTCTTGAAATACCATCTCCATGCTTCAGGATTTATGGGTTCACCAACGGTATGTACGATTCTTAAAGTTGAGAGATCGTGTTTTTTAATCCAATCTTCACCAAACCTCATAAACATTCTTATAGCTGTTGGTGATGTATATAGTATTGTCACTCCATACCTCTCAATGATGGACCACCATCTGTCTGGTGCTGGATAGTCAGGAGCACCCTCATACCATATGAAGGTTGTTCCTCTAAGCATTGGTCCGTAAAGGCCGTAGGAGTGTCCCGTAATCCATCCAATATCTGCAGTACACCAGTAGATATCATTGTCTTTGACGTCAAAGACCCATTTCATAGTTGCGTAGAGACCTACCGCATATCCTCCTACGTCATGAACTACACCTTTAGGTTTTCCTGTAGTTCCTGAGGTGTAGAGTATGAATAGTGTATCTTCACTTTTCATTTTTTCAGGCTCTACATAGACATTTTTAGGTACATCTTTCATTAACTCGTCAAACCATAAGTCTCTTCCAGAAATCATGTTGACATCGTTCAATCCTATTCTTCTAATTACAATAACTTTCTCAACTGTGGGACAATTCTTTAAAGCTTCATCGACTATATCCTTTAATTTTAATATCTTACCTCTTCTATACATTCCATCTGCTGTAATTACAATTCTAGATTCAGCATCATTTACTCTATCTGCCAATGCCTGTGCGCTAAAGCCGCTAAATACTACACTATGTGCTGCTCCAATTCTTACAGTAGCTAAAAGTAGTACTGCTAATTCAGGAATCATTGGACAGTAGAAAGTTATAATTTCTCCCTTTCTAACATTCAACCTATTTTTGAGCATATATGCTACTCTATTAACTTCTCTCCACAATTCATAATATGTCAACTTCTTAACTTCTAAAGGCTCTCCATTCTCATTAACAGGCTCTCCTTCCCATATTAGAGCTACCTTATTTTTCCTACCAAGCTCAATTTGCCAATCAAGGCATAGGTAACTCATGTTAAGTTCTCCACCAACAAACCATTTATAGAATGGAGGATTAGAATTATCAAGAACTTTATCCCATCTTCTAAACCATTTAAGTTCACTTGCTATCTCTTCCCAAAATTCTTCAAAATTTTTAACACTATCCTTATGTATCTTTCTATATTCATCAATGCTGATAGACCTCTCATGCCATGATCTAGGCATAATATACTCATTAAAGGGTAGGGCTTGAATGCTCATGACAAGGCGTTCTCTAGAGCCTCTTCTTAATATTCTGTATACTTTCTAAATTATAAATCTAAAACCTACATTTAGTATGGTTTATATTCACGTATTTAACTATACAAAAATTAACACTCACTAATGCTAATTTCAGTTCCTAAATACTTAGAGGTTGTTGTAGTGATTGAAATGTGCATGGCATCTTAACTGAACATAATTCCTAAGAACTATACATTACATTCTCTACCTTAATTGCTTACTGTCAGTATGCATATTACTATATACTGATCTGCGTCTTAGGTATACTTAATGATCAATAGCGTATTACTTTTTTCATTGTTAATTAGTCATTATATGGTTAATACGCTGACTTTGGAATGTGATGGAGGAGTAAGATATTTAAAAGCTAGTACGCATTATGTGAGAACAGCATGACTGAAAGATCAACACTTCATGGTCCTCAAGTACCTACATGTACTTCATGTGGTAAACCTATTGCTCCTTATGAGAAAGGCGTCAGATTCATATGTCCAAACTGTGGTAGGGCTGAGATTTGGAGATGCTGGAAATGTAGAAAACTTGGAAATATTTGGAAGTGTCCCGTCTGTGGATTTGAAGGACCTTAAATTATGTAGAGTATTGTTTTTAAAACTGTACGTTTAAGCTTGTGCATGGCACAGGTATATTTGATTTATAGAGTTTTACCTGAAAATCCAGAAGTTGATTATGAGAAGTTAAAGTCCAATATCAAGACCACACTTGAACCAAAGTATAGAGTTGAAAGAATTGATGAGGAAGAGATAGGTTTTGGTATTAAAGCTTTGAAAGTTCATGTCAAAATGCCCGAAGAATCTGAAGAACATTCTAGTGATGAGATTGAAAGTAAGCTAAGCAGCGTTGAAGGTATTGGAAGTATTGAGCTAGAGTACTTCACAAGAGTTGAATTCTAACAGGATTTAGTAATTCTAAAATCATAAACAACATCAGACTTAAAAAATCTTTTAACAAAACTATCCTTGATAGAGTTATGAGTGAAGAATGGATTGAATTGAGAGTTGCAGAGGCTAAGCAGAGAGATGCGTCTAAGCCTATCGTAAGGATTGATCCGGAAGTTATGAGAAGAATAGGCGTAGAGCCGGGCATGGTTGTTGAAATCATTGGTAAAAGAAGAACTGCAGCTAAGGTATGGTATGGCTTGCCTGAAGATGAAGGTAGAGGAATAATTAGAATGAACTCTATCATTAGAAGAAATGCTGATGTTAGTGTTAACGAGAAGGTGAGAGTTAGAAAGATTGAACCAAAACCAGCACAGCTTGTAAAACTCGCACCAGTATCTATGACTTTAGCTGTTGATCAAAATTTCGTACAATACGTTAAGCAAAGACTTAGAGATTACGTTTTTGTTGAGGGTGACTTAGTACAGATAGCCGTTCTTGGCCAACCTCTAACATTTCAGGTGGTTCAAGTTAAGCCTAGTAATTCCGTAGTCATAATTACTGAAGAAACTAGCTTAATTATTTATGAAAAGCCTATTGAGAATATAAAAATTCCACGTATTACTTGGGAGGATATTGGTGATCTTGAAGAGGCTAAACAGAAAATTCGTGAACTTGTTGAATTGCCATTAAAACATCCTGAAATCTTTAAGCATTTAGGAATAGAACCACCTAAAGGAATACTACTTTACGGACCACCAGGATGTGGTAAGACTTTGCTTGCTAAGGCTGTTGCTAATGAAGCTAACGCCTACTTCATCGCCATTAATGGTCCTGAAATTATTAGTAAATACTATGGTGAGTCTGAAGCTAGGTTGAGAGAGATTTTTGATGAAGCAAAAAAGAACGCACCAGCAATAATATTCATAGACGAGGTTGATGCTATTGCTCCTAAACGTGAAGAAGTTACAGGTGAGGTGGAGAAAAGAATTGTAGCTCAACTCTTAACTCTAATGGATGGACTTCAAGAACGTGGCCAAGTAATTGTTATTGCTGCTACTAATAGACCGGAAGCTGTTGATCCTGCACTTAGAAGACCAGGAAGATTTGATAGAGAAATATGGATTAGTCCACCTGATGTTAAAGGTAGGTTAGAGATTCTCCAAGTACATACTAGAAATATGCCTTTAGCAAAAGATGTAGATCTTAGAAAATTAGCAGAAATGACTCATGGATACACTGGAGCAGACCTAGCTGCTCTTGCACGTGAAGCTGCTATGAGAGCTTTAAGAAGAGCTATACAGTCTGGTCTAATCGATCTTAACAGTCCATCAATTAGTGAAGATACGTTATCTAAGATACAGGTAACTATGGCGGACTTCTTAGATGCTATGAGAGAAATTGTACCTAGTGCCTTAAGAGAGATACACATAGAGATACCTAAGGTTAAGTGGAGTGATATTGGTGGTTTAGAAAATGTTAAGCAAGAACTTAGAGAGGCTGTTGAATGGCCTTTAAAATATCCTGATAAGTTTAGAAAATTTGGCATTAAACCGCCTAAGGGTATTCTTCTTTTTGGTCCTCCTGGTACTGGTAAGACTTTACTTGCTAAAGCAGTAGCTACAGAGTCTGGTGCTAACTTTGTTGCTGTTCGTGGACCCGAGATCTTGTCTAAATGGTTTGGTGAGTCTGAAAGAGCAATACGTGAAATATTTAAAAAAGCAAGAATGGCTGCTCCTTGTGTTATCTTTTTTGATGAAATAGATGCTATAGCACCAGCAAGAGGATTTGCTGAAGATTCACCAGCAATGGAGAGAATAGTTGCTCAACTATTATCTGAGATGGATGGTATTGCTAGAATTGATAATGTTGTTGTTATTGCTGCTACTAATAGACCAGACATTCTAGATCCAGCCTTATTAAGACCAGGAAGATTCGACAGAATAGTATACGTACCACCACCAGATCAAAGAGCAAGATACGAGATACTGAAAATACATACTAGAAATATGCCTTTAGCAAAAGATGTAGATCTTGAAGAACTTGCAAGAATGACGGAAGGCTACAGTGGTGCAGATCTTGAGTTACTAGTCAGAGAGGCTGGTCTATTAGCTATGAGAGAAAGTTTAACAAATACTGAAGTTGAGATGAGGCACTTCTTAGAGGCTATGAAAAAGGTAAAGCCATCAATAACGTCTGAAATGATTAGATTCTATGAAAGTTGGTTTGAAAGAATTAGACAATCAATGTCTGGTAGGGGAAGACATAGAGCACCAAGCCTTTACGTGTAGGTATGAGAAGACCAATACCTGTAGAGTCATTAATAATTACTCTACTTAAAGACAAGAAAGAGATAGGGTATAATGACTTACTTCAAGCCTTGAAAGCTTGGTATCCAGACATTAATGATAAAGAGGTAAGAAAAGCCTTAATGAAACTTGAACTTTCTAAACTAATTATTGTTGAGAGATCAAGAAAAGAACAGTACTACATTAGATTAAGATGAGAGTGTCGCTGGGCCGGAGGTCTCCACTTCATCTACCGGAACTTTCCGGCATCTGTGGAGCATCTAGACTATTTCAATAAATACTTCACTTAAATACTTACTGTCAGGATATGAATGTTGAGAAGTATGTTTCGACAAATTTATAACGCCTTAAAGAACCTACTTTAAATTAATGAGAATACCATATATTAGAGAAATCATTGAGATTCCAAGTGAGGTTAAGGTCGAAATTACAGATCATAAAGTCATTGTTAAAGGACCTTTAGGAACTTTAGAAAAAGAATTCAAGAACATTCCAATAGTCATGTACGTTCAGGATAATCAAGTCATTATTGAATCATATCTAGCAAGACGTAAAGATAAAGCACTTGTAGGAACTATAACTAGTCATATTAAAAATATGATTCTCGGAACAACTAGAGGTTGGAGATACAAGTTAAAGATCATATATTCACACTTCCCTATGAGCGTTAAAGTTCAGGGAGATACTTTAGTAATTGAGAACTTTCTAGGTAGAAAATCAAAAATTACAGTATCCATACCTAAAGGTGTAAAGGTAAGTGTTGCTAAAGATGACATCATCATTGAAGGTATAGATAAAGAGATTGTTAGTCAATTTGCAGCAAATATTGAACAAGCAACAACACTTAGAGGTAAAGAAAGAATATGCCCACATGGTAGAGAGGGAGGGCCTGGAGTACTCGATGGAATATACGTATATGTGACAGAACATATGAAGTGAAGACTCACCATGACGCAAGTGATGACTCTATAAGTATACTTAAAGTCACAATTACTGTAAATATTACTCTAAGTATAAATAAATTGTACCACATTTTCCTAAAGATTGTCAAGTATTTATCAAGACCTACCGTTAATTTCATTACTGATCTAAGTAATGGTATGTATGTAGTTAGAGCTACAAGACTTAATGTAGGTACGTAGTTAAGCATTACTGACAATATTAATGAAATGATACCCACCATCACAGCTATTAACATCACGATTTTCAGCTTTTCAATACTTAAAAGATTTGAAAGTGTATATTTCTTAATCATTAGATCTGTCTCTCTATGTGCTAATCCTGTATTCACTAGAGCTATAAAGGTGAAGATACCTATAGAGACACCTATAATCAATGGTGCTTCATGTAGTGTACAAGTCTGTACTAGATAGCTTCCGAGACAAGTAAGTGGTCCTGTACTTATAGCTGCCAATACTTCACCAAAACCTCTATATCTGAATCTTAAAGGTCTAACACTATAACCAACACCGAAGAGTGCTCCCAGACCTAATACTAAAAGTATCCATAAAGTTCTAGTTAAGGCTAAGTAAATACCTATACTTAAAGCAATTAATAGGTGAATATAACCCACGTACTTGACAGTTGTCGGTCTTATGTTAAGGTCAATTATAGGATTTACTCTATGACCACTATATCGGGATCTGTAAGCAAGATCTGCACCTGATATGTAGTCTTGATAGTCATGAATGAGATTAATACCTGCATGCATGATGAAAATTCCCAAAACTGTAACTACTAGTAGCTCGAGACTTAGAACGCCTCTCAGATATAGGCTAAGAATTGCACCTAGAATTACAGAGGAGATGGATGAAGTGGTTGTTAAGGCGTTGATTGCAAGTAGCCACCTACTAAACATTAACTTAAGTGTTTTATTCTAATTTTTTAAATATATAGATGATTGTGGGGTCTTGAATGTTTGTATCTTCAAGTTTTGTTAAAATCTTCTCATTAGGTCGTGAAGCATTGATCACTATAAGTACATCATATTTCTTCTCTAATTTCTTAACCTTGTTAAGGTCTGGCATGAGTAGTACTGTCAATCCTAACTTATCTGTCAACTCCTCAATTAATTCTAGTCTCTCATCATGACCGTTAACTACAGCAAAACCTCTATAACCACTTGAATAGTCCGTTAATGATCTTCCAGCTCTAATAATAGCTGTCGTTATTGATGATACTCCAGGAATTACCTCAAAAGGAACGTTATATCTTCTTAAGACTTCTATTTCCTCCATTAAACCGCCATAAATACTTGGATCACCATTTTTTAAATGAGCAACAATTTTTCCTTCAAGTGCTTTCTCCAAAACTACTTTGCTGGCCTCTTTTCTATGTCTCTTCTCAATCCTTATGAATTCTTTAGCTGAAGTTGCGTACTTCAAGATCTCTTCAGGAATTAGCTTACCATAAACGACGACCTCAGACTTCTCTAAAGCCTTAACTGCTTTAATTGTTAAGAGTTCAGGATCTCCTGGACCTACACCGATGATGTATACAAAGCCCCTCTTCACGGGAAGAAATTAATGTTGAGGAAATTTTAAGTAATAAGTTTGAGAAGCTTAAGAAATAGAAAAGTTTATTATGAATTTACATCTCTATAGTGAAGTATATTAGATCTGCAATACCTTTACATAGCATGGGAACCTTATGATACTCAATGACGACTGGGAACTGTGCTTTATCGATAGAGCATGGTGTTGATAGTATGTCGGCACCAGTCTTCCAAGCATCATACACACTTGGCCATCCAGCCCAAACTCTGAGTGGCATTACATCATCACCTAATAGTCCAGTACCTGCACCACAACATAGAGTTCTTTCTTTGATGTGTTCACGTTCAACAAAGTCACCACCAAAGATTGTTCTTAATATTATTCTCGGTTCTTCAATAAGATCACCTGCACGTGCTAAGTTACATGGATCGTGATATGTGACTACATGTTCATATAACTTCTTATTGAACTTTAACTTACCCTTCTTAATGGCCCAGACTACGAGATGCATGAAGTGCATCGCCTTTATACCCTTCTTTTCAAGTTCGGGTATGCAGTAGTTCTTAAATGGTCTCCAACCATGACCGCATTCGCCGAAAACTACAAGTTCAGCTCCAATTCTTTGAGCTATCTCAACTACTCTTTGATCTCTAAATTGTAGATGATAATCAGATATGAAGAGTCCGAAATTACCTACTTCAAAAATTTCACTACTCATAGTCCAGTCAAGACCAAGTTTGTGAAAGACTACGGCAAAGCCCTTCATTGTGTCTAGATTAGTGAAGACATCTGTTGATGATGGTAGGAACAGTATTTTGGCTTTTGGCTTGTCAAGTGGTATGTGAACTTCAACGCCCTTCTCATCCTTTATCTCTTGTTCTAACGCGTCAAGAACTACTCTAATAGACTTGTGAGTTAGGAACATCTGATTACCGTACTGTGCTAAACTTCTCATGGTCGCACCTACAAAGTCATAAACTAGGCCCATTTCAGCAAATATTTGACGTACAGCTCTCATTATCTCGCCATTATCAATACCGAAGGGACAGAAGTAGGCGCATCTTCTACATTGTGTGCATTGATGTGAATATATCCAAAGTTCATCGAGAATAGTTTCTGAAAGTTCTTTAGCGTCGACAAGTTTACCGAAGAGTTTTCCTGTAACCTTATTGTAGTACTTATATATCATTCTGACAAGATCAGCTCTACCTACTGGTGAATTTCTATAGTTTCTAAAGGCAAGCCACATGTGGCATTTATCGATACAATAACCACAATGTGTACAGTTTTCAAGATGATGCCTTAAAGTTCTGTGAGTCTTTAACATCTCTCTTAATCTTTGTGCGAAAAAGGCTATCTTTTCCTCAGTTGTTAATCTGTAACCGTAATCATGCGTTCTAACGAACTTTCCAGGAACAAATTCTGCTTCTCTCAAGAATTTATCAACTTTTAACTCCCTAGCTCTAATCCATCTGCTAGTGTCTGGCCAATTTTTGGCAAACCACTCAAGCCATTCTTGGAATTTGGGTGAACGCTCAATTAATTCATCCTTAACTCTGGGAATGTATGGTGGTAACTTTCCTTGTGGTGGAGGGGGACCCTCTATTTTCTTAGCACACATGACTACCCCCTATGCCGAGATAATCTCTTCTAACTTTCTAATAGCTGGTTCGGGGTTTTCAAATTTTCCGTATAGTCCAGGGTTGAATGGGAATGATGCTGGATGTATCATCTTTGCCCATGGGAAGTATATCATGAATATCTGTACAAGCATTATGTGGACAGTCATTAATATGAATGCAGGGCCAATACTAGCACCGTAATAGAATAATGAATATATGGCATTAATTGCTAGATCTGCTTTTCCTGAAATTAAACCAGCAAACCAGCAGCCAACAAGATAATACATGATACTTCCATATTCTTCAATTATGTGGTGAGCTGTTTCTTCAGGTACTCCTAAGGCTGCATATAGTGATGCTTCAGTGTATGGTGGTGCTGTTGTTAATAATTTTGCAGTTAATCCGAAGAAGATAATTAGGCACAACCAAGCAATTGCAAACCAGTCATCAATCGATGGACAGATTCTTACTTTAAACCTTGCAGGTATCCAGAATCTTCTACCAATTAAGGCAAGACCGCATGCAAGTGCTATAGCGCCTGCAGTACCACCCATAACCAACTTGACATCATGAGGTACGTGACCGTAAAATACAGGTATTGTAATTGGTAATTTAATAAATCCTTCAGTTAAACTAATAACTGTACCTAGAGCTATGGAATTAGCATGAAACATCAAGATGAGCCAGATCATCCAGTGAAAGAGAGCAACTTTAAGCCAAAAACCAATAGCGCGAGAGCCAAAGTTGTATTTTAAGAGTGTGAAGAATGTTATTATTCTCGCGAGAATTATGCCAGCAGCATCCCACCAACTTCTAACATATGGATGTACGGTCATTCGGTATAGACCCCAATAGAGACCTCCAGGACCTTTAGGTGTAGCGCCCCACAGCACTACCCTAAGAATGATACCAACTACAAGCACTACAACAGCTATATATGCAAGTGCAACATAGAAGAGAGCTATAGGTATGGCTGCCCATAAGGGTGCATGCTTAAGTACAGGTTCTTCAAGATGTATTTCAGATACTAAAAACTTCTCGTGAACAACATTCTCAACATAGTACATCATACCACCCATAAAAGCTGCAAGACCAATACCACCTAGTACAATGATTATTACAAGCATGTGCCAACCTCGAAGAGGCATAGATTATAGTCTTAACGTGTCCTTTTAAGTTTTACCAAGAATTGTAATAGCTTTGACAGCTCTGAACTTTTAAGTACTTTGTTGCTTTTGGTGTAGAACTTTACTTTAGTTCTTACTGTTTAGTGGAGGGAAAAAGAGGAATGTAATTTTCTTAATTTTAAGGGTTACGTCTTTACGTTATACACAACCTGTTGGTTTAGGTGCTCCAGCTACTTTACAAGCACCCTTAGCTGGACCGTTTGGGAAGAGTTCGTGAATCTTCTTTAAGTCAAAGCCTGTCTCCTTAACGAATAATCTAATTGGTGGGCAAACGCCATAAGTTACGTAGTACTCGTGCAGATATCTAACACACTTCCAGTGATCATCTGTCATCTTCTCTCCTGGCTTTTCGAACATTGTGAAAAGGAATTCAGCAACCTTCTCATCCCAAACTTCTGGATTCTGTAGGAAGTTATCTTCGTCTAGGACGAGCTCTTTACCAAGGGCCTTAAGCTTGATCTTCTTCCAGCCTGGTGGGAGGCTTGGGTCTTGAACGATTTCATATTCGAACTCTGGTGATGGTGGTGGAGGTAGTGACATAGTGGTCAGTATGTTTAATGCTTAACTCCTTTTTAAGGTTTACTATCGGTGTCTTTTAGATGGGAAGAGTTTATTGAGTGGTGTTCAGATGTGGATGTTATGATGTTTTAGTGAGGGAGAAAAAGTTTCAGAAAGGTTAGAAAGAGAAGTTAAGAAAGGTTAAACTTTACCACTTTTCAACAGTCTTCTTCAATACTTCCCAATAAGCCCATTTCTGATCCTTAGGTATCATAGCGTATGATATACACTCCTCATGATATGGTACCTCTCCTGGTGCTGGTTCTTTAGTCACAAGATCTGGATATGGTAATTCAGCAACTTCTCTTAAGAATTTACTCCATGTGAATCTTACGCTTAGATCGCCAACTCTCTCTCTTGTCTTAGCTGCATCAGCCCACTTATAGACTATCTTCTCGATTAAGTCAAGGAACCAACGAATAACTTTCATTTCATTCTCCGGAGTTACCTTTATGAAAGGTATTAAGGTGTAGCACATCTTGGGGCCTAGGAAGCTCTTGATGGTGCCTCCAAGCAGTATCATTACACCTTTCTCTTTTCCTGGAAGTATTGCTGGATTAGCTCTGATTATACAATTCATGCACTGTACACACTTTCTCGGATCACATTTTAGTTCTAATGTTGATGCATCCCAACTGAGTGCACCTGTTGGACATGATTCTACTACTTCCTTTGCATCAACTTCTCCTGACTTAACCATTCTTCTAAATTCTTCTTGATCAATTTGTGGTGCACCTAGCCATTTACCAATTACTGCATAGTCAGTACCTACAATTGCCTTAATGCAGTCAATGGGACATCCTGAGAACTTAAACTTGATCTTGTATGGGAATTGTGGATAAGTTTGCCACTCTGGCCATTTCTTGCCACACTCCTCCCACCACTGTATCGTGTCATAGCATGCGAAGGGGCATGTTGCTGGTCCTGGACAGCATGTCCACATTCTCTGAACATCACCTACACCACCAACGTCTGTTGGCATCATTAATCTACAAGCCATCATGAATTTCTCCGCTCTGCTCATGTCTGTGTGGATGATTGGTGATGCGCCTGTACCACCACGGAATTGCATGAGACTCCATCCGAATCTATCAACAAGTTCGCACATGACTCTTAATAGAGGTGTTTTCCAGAAACCAGCAGGTGATGAGAGAACTCTCTCGTGAACTTCATAGACCTTGCCCGCGTAGACTAGACCCATCTCTTCCCACTTCTTATACTCTTCAGGAGCACCTTCTCTGCAAATCTTCTCAATAGTTATGTGCATAACTCTACCTAAAATTCCTGAGAATACTCCAGGAACTGGAGCTGCACCTGTATCCCATGGTGATCTGCCGACGACTAAACCTAGAGCCCAGATAAGGACAGGATACTTACTCTTTTCTGCCATTTCCTTAACGACTGAAGGCCAAGGACCTTTCTTGTATTCTTCAATGTATTCTCTAGCTTTAGCAACGGCGGCCTTAGGATCCTTAAGTGCTGGCCAAAATTCTTCAGGACTAGGAATTTCGCCAGTTTCGTAACCAAATCTTGTTTTCTTTTTCCAAGACATTAGCTTATATAGCCTAGTACGTCTTTAAAAGTAGTTACTACACTTTGTATGTGGAATAAGTGCTTATATACTCATAGATACTAGTCTAGAACTATGTCACTTGCTTGGATCGAATCAGCATCTCTTGAAGAATTAAGAAAGCACCCTCTACATCCTCTGAACCAACCATTAAAGATGTGGAGATACATTCCCGCTAAGAGCTGGATTCCAGATATATGCTTAAGAAATTATGGTAAGTGGAAGAAGAGGAGATACATAGATCCTGGAATTGTCGAGGTTACTTCAGAAACAGGCGAGAAACTTTATCTGGTTAAGGTAATCCTACCTGTAAGATCAAGTACAGCAACACTTTACGAACTTTGTGACTTAGCCGACCAGTACGGTATTGGCTGGATTCAAGCATCTAAGATGGGTAATGCCATTATTCTCTGTAATGATGAGGCGAAGGCTAAAGAACTTGCAAAGGTCTTGAGAGATAGAGGTTATCTAGTTGGTGGTTGGGGTCCAAGACTTAGAAACATTAAGATCTGCTCATGCTACTTAACATGTACAACAGCTGTAATTGATGCAGTACCTATTGAGAAGGCTCTCGGTGACGCCTTAATAGACTATACACAGAAAGAACTTCCAGCATTACTAACCATAAAAGTATCGGCTTGTCCAAATGCATGTGGTGGAGGTTTTGACGCTGCCGACATAGGCATTGTCGGTTATCCAGCATCTGTACCATACATGGAAGGCTGGAGAATCAAGGTGCTATGTCCACCAAGACTACTACTTGATGCTTGTCCAGTAGGTGACATAACAATGATTAAAGATCCCAAGACAGGAAGACCTATCGGTGCAGAGATTAGAGGTATGACATGTATGGCATGTGGTAGATGCAGAGACTTCTGTGACGCCATTGCATACGATCCTAACGAGATCGGCATGTCAATCATGGTTGGTGGTAAATGTTCAAACACAAACGTTGGTCCGAGAATGTCAAGAATGGTAGTACCATTCATACCATTCATGTCAGAACTACCTAGATTTCCAACATTAGTAAAAATAATTAAGAGAATCATTGATACTTGGATTGCAAATGCTAAGAAAGGTGAAAGACTTGGTGATTGGATTGCAAGAATTGGATGGGACAAGTTCTTCGAATTAACAGGACTACCAAAGTATTGGGAGTACATAAAGCCGCTAGACAACTGGCCTGGATGGGTTAGATATGGATGGCAACCAGAGTACCTTAAGAGAAAAGATGAGATCAAGCGCTATGTCGGTACGAGAGTACCATATGACGTAGCAGCACTAAGTGCTCAACTCTTCCGTGTAGAGTAGTTAAAGCTCTTCTCTACATAAAACTCTCAATCTTTGTACAAGTTCTTTCAACTCATCAACAGTTTCTTCACCCTTTCCATATCCATTAATTCCTCCAATAAATTCTCCTCTACAGAGATCTAACAATGATATCTCAACACCATTACTCACAACTAGTAATACTTCTCCAAAACCTCCAATTAGTATCATATTTCTTAAAAGATTAAGCACGTAAGTTTTTATATACTTCAAGATTATTTGTTCTGAAAGTCTTGCGACTTCTTTATCAACACCTAAATAGCTTATCAAAGCATCACTTAAACTACACCTCTTAATTAGACATGATGGGCATTGAAAGAGTATGGGAAGAATTATGTACTCAATAGTTTCATTGAACTTCTCTACATTGTGAAGTCTACTTAACGAGATACCGAGTCTCTTAAGTCCCTGAGCAAGGACTATAAGGTATGAACATACCTCTTCAAACTTCACATTTAATCCCCATGCAATTCTAATCTTATTAACTATATACGCAGGATTATCACACTGCTGTGCAAGACATTGAATTAATCCCTTTACAGTAACTCTAAATGTGTGTACGCCATCTTGTCTAATTAAGCCAAGATTTATTAACTTCTTAGCCTTCTTATAGGTTGTACTTAACGCTATTCTTGTAATTTCAGAAATTCTATATAGTGATATACTTCCACCTCTAATGTATGCTCTCAATATTGTTAATTCTGTCTCATCGAGAAGTTTATCAACAATGCCATTCCAACAGCTTACCAATTGTTGCAGTAAGTCCATAATGTAGGTATGCGCTTATGGATTTAACTTTAATCCTCAAGTAACTAATTGCATCTATTATTCACTATGTAATTGACTAGCTTCTCAACATAATTGTAAGTGCTTGGATGTATATGTAGATATTGTGCAAGTACGTTACGTTTAATTAAACCATCAAATTTACCTGTAATTCCAAATCCTCTTCTTAGTTTATATGCATATCTAACATCATTATCTTTAACTATGATTTTTGAATGATGAAATTCGTGACCTCTAATTACTTGACCTATACTTGAGATAATGTTATTATTTACTACTTCAGCCTCAACGTATCCATGACCTACTGGCCTTTTCTTCATGACTGTATATGCGTCAAAGATAGCACACATATCGTATTCCTCATTATCTAAAGTCAGTATTGATGAGGTCAAGTACATTAAACCACCACATTCAGCATAGACTACACCATCATTTTCGACAAATTTTCTAATAGAGCTCATTAACGGCTTATTTTTACTTATCTTTTCAGCATAAACTTCAGGAAAACCACCACCAATGATTAAGATGTCAATTTCAGGTAAGGAGTCTGTACTTACTGAGCTTATGTAATGTACTTTATCTGCATACATATGTACATTCTCTAAGACTTCAGGATAGTAGAATGAGAAAGCTTCATCGAAGATAATGCCAATACTTACGTTATACTTATCGCCAATATCTTCTTTAATCAAATCACTATCAATTTTTAAAGTTCCTGCTTCTCTTGCAATTCTTAATAATGTCTCAACGTCTAAGTATGGTCTTATCTCTCTTTCTACAACATCCACAATTCCAGCAGCATCTTTTCTCTCAATTGTAGGTATTAGTCCTAGGTGTCTATAAGTCATAACTTCTCTTAGTCTTTCACTTCTCGGTATTAATCCAATAATTTCAATATTCTCATTTTCTAAGATTCTGACCATCTTTGCTGCGTGTCTTGGATTAGCAAGATTTGTTAAAATTATGCCTCTAATATCTACATTTTCATCAAACTGTTTAAATCCACGAATTATGGGTAGAATACTTCTATTCATTCTCTCAACATCAACTATAAGTACTACTGGTGCTTTCAAGATCTTAGCGATGTGTGCAGTACTTCCAATTTCTGAAATCCCATCAATACTATCATATAATCCAAAAACACCTTCAATGATAGCGACATCCTTGTCAATACAGTACTTACAGAATCTTCTAATAATCTCTTCACTACTCATTAGATATGCATCTAAATTTCTAGACCAAACATTACTCACTAGTCTGTGGTATGTAGGGTCAATGAAGTCAGGACCTACTTTGAATGGTTGTACTTTAAGACCTAACTTACTTAACGTGTATAGTATGGCTATTGTTATGGTTGTCTTACCTATCTTACCTTTAATACCACTAATAACCACTCTAGGTATGTCAAGCTCCATAATTTGATGTAGAGATCTGTTACCTCACTTTTTACACTTCTCTTTAACGATCTAAATTACAGTTTTATAAGTATGGGCAGCGAAGAGAAAAGAGAGTGAGGGTCATTAAGTTAGATACGGATATTGGAAAACTTAACTTCATCGTGATTACAGTTTTCTTAAAGCATGAATTTACACAAGAGGATTTAAAGAAACTTACTGAATTATTAAGAGATGATTGTTTCATCATTATTCTAGACGCCTTTAAGATAGTATCTCTTCATCAAATACTATACTCCATCTATCTTGCTTTGAGAAATAGGATGTATGGTATATATTTTGCTAAAGATGTTGTTATTGAAGCATTAACATTAACTGCATGTACTAGACAGATAATTGAAGCTCTAAATGAAATTTCGCCTGTAGGTAAGAAAGTGATAATCGTGACTATGGTGTGTGGAGAAGATGATGAGAGGTTGACCATATCTCTCAAGAAGATACTTAACGAGATCGAGTCTGCAGAGTATATTGTAGGTGCAGGATGCTTAAGAGACATCAAATTACCAAGTAAGTGTGGTGAAGTTTATGAGAATGACGAGATCTTCATGAAGATTACGAATGCGATTCTTGAAAAGTATTAATCAGTAACTTTCAAAATTATGTTAAAGTCTAGAGAATCTGACGTGAATATAATTTTTAAAGGCTTAAAGATAGTAACTATTGGAAAATCAATCTCATTGATCAATACTTCACTATCCTTAACGTACATTATGGGAAAGGGATCCAGTACTCCATCATTAATTATCGATATAAGCCAATAAACGTTAACTTCATGGCCATGTACCTGTAACGTACCTTCAATTACAAAACCTAAAATTAAAAGTCTAAGCATTTTTCTTACAAGAGTCTCTATGGTTTCTATGGGATTAAGTACATACCAACCTTCAGCACCCTTAACTTTGATCCTCATTAATGAATTTATTAACTCGCTCAGCTGCTTATCAATAATGAAACATCCTCCCTTATAGTCAATTATCTTAACGTTAATATACATGTAATCCCTGTTAGAGAATAATTTAAAAATCGAAGAAATTAAAAACTCAATTAAGGGCCCGTAGTCTAGCGGTAGGATGCCCCCTTGACGCGGGGGTGGTCCCGGGTTCAAATCCCGGCGGGCCCATCAGCTCAATATTCTCCTTAATGTAATAAGATTGAGGAGATTTTTCGACTTGAGAATTACACAATCATTACCTTGAAGTTGAAGTGATCACTTGAATTAATGTACTCTCCATGCATAAACTGCACCGAAAGGACAAGTATTTACGCATCTAAGGCAGAGTATACAGTAATCTGGTGTTATCCATTTTTCTTTCCCAATAATCTCTCCTATCCAGTCAATCTCCATAAGGCAACTCTTATGGCATGGACAGTCTCTACACTTTCTACATAGTTCAGGATCTACACGTATGCCGAGTATTCTAATTCTTGAATATAATTGTGCATATGCGCCAAGTATGCATAAATATCTACACCAATCTCTTGGCTTGAATATAAGTCCGAAAAGTATAGCTAATACTAAGTACATTCTGCAATACCATATAAAGAAATCCCATTCCCAGAAAATTTCAAGTACAGCAATAATTCCTAAAATAGTGAAAAGTAACAACCATCTAATACACTTCAATTTCTCTGGCCATGATAATCTTCTATACTTTAATTTCGTAAAGAATATATCATGAAGAGCTGCATAAGGACAGAACCAACCACATGCTACTCTACCCATAACTACAGGTAGTAGTGTTAGAAAGAAACCAAACCAAAACCACCACCATGTCCATTCAAACGTAGCATCATGGAAAATTTCCGTATTAGCAATTGAACCTACGAATATCAGTAATGATATGAAGAGAAAAGTCTTTCTAATAGGGTCCCAAGGAATCTCCCTCATTAGTTTTCTAGGAGTTTCTAGAAAGATCTTTTTCTTAATAGTCATACAAACCACTTCCAAGCTAAGCCTTTACTAACATAATCATTTAATATCATCTCTATATCGTTAATATTTAGACTTCCAATTAAGACAAAACCAAGTAAATAGACTATCCAGTGAGGAATAGACATTAAGGTTCTTAAAGTGTTAAGTTTTAATTCACGTTTTACTAAGCCATACATTAACGCTATTGTAAGTATCATGAAAGCAATACCTGTAGCATATCCAAACCAAAAACCTTCAATAGGTATTAGATTTGGTAGCCAACCCCAAGGAGTAGGTATTTTCGTCTTAGCGACGCTAGCATAGTATGGGGGTAATAAACTTAGGTATATTTCTTGCTGAACTATTTCATACATCATCTCACAGCCAACATAAAACCACCAGTTGATTAATGGTATATGTGCAATGCCGGTACATGCAAGTAATCTAAGAAAAGTACCCTTACCTCCTAACACTTTACCAATACCGTAAGTAATTGCTGTAAAGATGAGCCAATACGTGAAAGTGTAGATTATAGTGAAGAGCCAGAGAGTGGGCATCCAGACACATAAAGGATATGTGGGATTTTCTTCAGGTAACTTATGAATAAGAGCTACATCAGGACAAAAGAGATAACCTACTGAGCGATACGCTTCATCTATAATTGGTGCTATAATGTATGACCAGCTTACTGCTAGATCTACAAGAAATTTATTTATGGAGTATGGAAAAATTTCAATTCCTTCAGCAATAGCTCTACTAGTAATAATCATAACTATCACTGCCTCAATTAATGGTAAGTTCTTATAGTATGGTTTTTCAAACTCCTTATCGAACTCACGATACAATCTCTCGAAATATTTTTTCATTTTCTCAATCCTTTAATGTACTCTATCAATTCTATAATAGAGTCCGTGAACTTACTAACTTCAAGATTGATGAGGTAGGCATACATGGCTAGTCCATCAATCATGGCCATTATGAGTATGGCTAGTGTATCTGCATCCCTAACATTCATTTTCTCAAGAATTTCCTTTAACTTCTCAAATCCTTTATTAAACAACTCTAAAGCCATTTCACAAGTACCTCTACTTTTCTCCTTCTCAAAGAAGTATTGAAGAAATCTATAAAGTCCTGGTTTCTGTTCCGCAAGCCTTAAATTATTAAATATGAATTCTTTAAGATCTCTTGCAGCAAGACACATGTACCTATACATTACATAACGTACTAATTGTCTTTCAAGTTCATCTTTACTTTTAAAATAGTAAAAAATTAAGCTTTTAGAAACACCTAGACTCTTAGCAATGTACTCGACAGTAACCTCATGAGGAGGTTTTGAAGTATATGCCTCAAGAGCTATCTCTAAAATTCTCTCCCTCATATGTACTGACTAGTCAGTCAATATTTAAGCATTGCGAGAAGTTTAAGATGGGAGAAACTACATGGCTGAGAAGGAGTTCGTGGAGAGTTAATTAAAGTTAAGGAATTGAATATTAAGTGTGAGATCCATCTTTAAGAGATGGTGGTGCGGGGGGTGGGATTTGAACCCACGCAGGCCTACGCCAGCGGGACCTCAACCCGCCCCCTTTGACCTGACTCGGGCACCCCCGCTATCACATTTTTATGATTATATATCTTGTTTTAAAAAGTTTACTTTATGCCTTAACGTTCAAGTTCATGTAGTGCCTTCTCAATATCTTCAACAGCAACTTTACCTCTATATCTCTTCATGACTAGTCCTATGATTCTTCTCTTTTCTTTAATGCCAACTTCTTGAATAATCTCAGCTACAATTCTCTTAACTTCATCATAGCTTACTTTCTCTAGATTTAATTCTTTAACAATATCTTTAACATTCTTCTTAATTTCCTGACATAGTTTCTTCAAGATTTCAGGTATTGCTTCTTTAGTAATCTTACCTTCACTTAACATATTAAAGATCTCTATAAAGTGTTTTTCTTCAAGTACATCAGTATTATATCCTTCTCTCTGTATTGACTTTAATGTGCTTATCATTGTTGATGCTATTATAGTTGGTGATACTTTATCTTTGAAGCTCTCAATTAATCTATCTATAAGTTCAAGATTATGAGCTCTAATTATCTGTTCTGCAAGCTCCTTACTAATACCGTAACTTACATACTTACTTACAAGCTCTTCAATACTTGGTGGTAACTTCTTCTCAATTTCTTGCACTAGCTCGAAGGTTATCCTTATTGGTCTAAGATCAGTCTCTGGATACATTCTTGCCGCTCCTGGTCTTGGTCTCATGAATTTTGTTGTTCCATCAGGATTAACGGCTCTGGTCTCTTCAGGAACACCCTTAATTGCTTGTCTTAATCTTTCAATAATGACTTTAACAGCCTCCTTTAATTCCTCTTCATCAATACCTGCAAGTAGTATGAAAGAATTAACGTTAAGTTTAGACTTTACTTTACTAACTTCATCGCTAGTAATGCCGTATCCCGGTAATTCATCACTATGAAGAATTCCTTTTAAACTTGTCCATGCACGTACATAATCGGCAATTTCTGTGCCAAATCTTCTGCCGGGCTGTACTTCATAGCCTAATAATCCTTCAAATTTTGGAGTTTTTATGGCAATAATTTTACCGCCACTTTTTAAAATATTCTTAATTATTCCTGACTTTGTATTTTGAAAAACATCAGTAACATCATGATAATCAGGTATTAAATCATTCTCTTTTACTCCCCTATTATTGAGTTCTTCACAAATTTTTAATAGATTTAATTGTCTCTCAACTTCATACTCAATCACTTTAGGAATTAGTGAAAGTTCTGGTATTCCTTTAATTTCAGTTTTTGCACCCTTAATTATAGATATGTTAATGTCTTGTCTAACAGTACCTATACCTCTCTTAGCCATACCTGTAAGTTTAACTGTATGTCCAATATAGTACGCAATCTCCATTACTTGATTAGGCTCATACTCTAAAGGTCCTGTAACTATCTCGATAAGTGGTATTCCAAGTCTATCAAGTCTATAAACTACATAATCTTCCTTTTCTTCAATTTTACGTGCAGCATCTTCTTCAAGAGCTATCGTCCATATAGGTACCTTGTATTGAAAGAACTTCACAAATCCATCATGAGCTATAAGTACTGTTCTTTGAAAACCCGAGACATTGGAACCGTCAACGACTATCTTACGCATGACGTATAGTTCATCAAAAATTTTTGCACTGAATTTCTTAGAAATCATTAAAGCAACTTCTATAGATCTAGGGTCTGGCTCGTGTGGTGGTTCCTCATCAATTTCTACAAGACACGTGCAGTCGTGATAACCTTCATAAATATATGTTCTACGTTTTCTAAACTCCCACATAGCTGCTGGATCTACTTGACCAAGCTCACTAAGTGTTGGTCTGAGTCTTCTAATTATTCTAAAGTCTGGAGGCTCATTCTTAATAATCGGTGGACAATGACAGAAGAGTTTTCTGCCAGTATCTAGCTGTATATGTATTTCAAGTCCAACCTTTAAACCAAGATCTCTATAGTTAATTTTCATTAATCTTAAATTAATCTCAACTAATACTTAAACTTATGTAGGTACTAGCCTCACTCTATAATAACCTTCACCAGATCTTTCAAAAACTATCTTAAATATTGGTCTTTCAGGTAATGGTGTCATTCTAGCCTTCTTAATAACTAAATATCTTTCAACCCTCTTCTCACTCTTAACATCGCTCATCCAGGTCTCTATAACGACGTCTGCTATATGTTCTATTCCAAAGCCAAAAATTGACTTAGTAGTCATTGCGTATTGGCTTGTCAGTAAGGCAGTAATGTTACTTCTATGATATGCAAGTTTTAACTGATAACTTATTCTTCTAGCCATAGCAGGTGCATGAGCCCAAAGTACTGATATTGAATCTATAATTAGTCTAACATGTTGTGTCTTCTCAACATCTAAAACTTCATTATACACCTTATTTAATGCATTAATAAGTGTCTGATAACTCCATGGCAATCCACCCTTCTTTTTTCCTTCCTCAACTTCCTGAGCAATTAACTTATTAATCCTAGCTAGACCAAAAAGATCGATAACCACAATATCTGGTTTCTCTTCAGGCTGTTCAAGCTTGTATTCCTTCTCCTTTTTACTGTAGGTTACTAAATCACTAAGATTAACAATATTGTATTCTCTAAAGTTTATACCAAATTGTTGTGCTTGCTTAACAACGTCCCAAAATTCTTGCTCTGTAGTTACGTATATAACCTTATCATTACTTTCAAGACCAGCCCATGCGAAATGTATAGCCATTATAGTCTTTCCAGTGCCAGGCTCACCACCAATAACAACCCATGAACCCTTAGGAACACCTCCTGAAAGTACTTCATCGAGCTCTTCAATACCTGTAGAAACTCTAATGATAGCATATTCAACTTCTTTAACTCTAGATGATGCTCTAGCCTTAACTCTAGTTTCTTCAATTTCTTCCTCACTTTTCTCTTCCTCATAAACTTCCTCTTCACTTGTCTCCTCAACTTCTTCTCTATCTTCGTTACGACTCATTAAGAGAACTCACCTAAACTTATTTAAGATTCTAAGCTTTAAAAACTGAGAAAATTACCTATACAAGACTAACAAACATAATTGAAAAGTAGTAACACTATTAAAGTCAAATAAGATACGTCACTATAGGGGCCGTAGTCTAGCCTGGCTAGGATGCTCGGCTCGGGCCCGAGTGATCCCGGGTTCAAATCCCGGCGGCCCCATCAGAGTCTTAATTCTTTCACGAAAAGAGAAATGGTGGGTCATTACCATTTACATAACAATGTGAGACCATTTACATAATCCTTATATTTACTTTTGCAAAAATTTTTAACAAATGGTTGACCTTAGTTTTGTAGATTTAAGTGAGATTGATGATGGTAAGAGAATTGAGATTGTGAGGTATGTAGCAGAGAGGAAAGGTGTTTCGGCTCGTGAGCTTGGTTATACGCCTCAACTTATTAATATGATTAAGCATGGTAAGGCTAAAGTTAGTGATGAACTTTTGAAACGATGTTTAAAGTACCTAACAAATGAAGAATTTGTTAAAATTGTTGGTAAAGAATCTATAATTGAAAAAGCAAGTATAGATGATTTAATTAAGGTTATCAAGACAGCGCAGGTAGATTCAAGGTTTAGAGAATTGCTTTTTCAATACATAGAGCGTTACTTGGGTGAGTATTTTTCATATAGTTCAGGTAAGTATATTGTTACTAAGGGTGATCTTGAAGAATTTGTTAAGAAGTTAAAGAGTCAAGGTAGAAGTAATAAAACTACTGAAGATCACTTGAGAAATCTTAGAGATGTTCTCTCAAGAATTGATTTCATACTTACTCGAGATAAAATTAATGAACTTATTTATGAATTGAGGGAAGATGGATATAGTGAATATCAGATCAGGGATAGGTTAATTACGCTTAAGAAATTCATTAAGGAAGTCGTACTATCTAAAGACCCATACATTGGTAGAATACTATACGACTCCTTTAGAATTATTAAACCTAAGAGTGATAAGGTTTTGAAGGATCCTTATCTAACAATTGAAGATATTAGAAGAGTTTGGATAGAATTACCATCAATTGAATCTAAAGCGTATTTGTTACTTCTAGCTGGTAGTGGTTTACGTCCTGGTAAAGAAATTGCAATGATTAAGTTACAGGATGTTGATTGGGAGAATAGAATAATCTGGATTGGTAGGCTTGATCCACATAAAAAAGCATACTTCACCTTCTTGAAGAAACCTACTGCGAAGTGGTTTAGGGAAGTGTACTTGCCTTACAGGAACAAGTTCGTTGAAGAATATGTAAGTTCAATTAAGAATTTACCTAGAGTTGAAGATAGAAGTATTGGAGATTGGAGAAATAGATTAATACCGTTCGATCTTGATAGATTAAGAATTAAGATTAAGGAAACTGTAAGGAAGGTGTTAAGTATTGAAATAGATAGTCTCTACATTTTCAGAAAGTTCTTCGAAACATATCTAGCATATCGTGGAGTATCTCCAATTGTTATCGATATCTTATCAGGTCGAAAACCACCAACCGTATTGCAGATACAGGAAAAACACTACATATTGAGACATGTCTATGAACTACGTAAAATATTTGATGAACACGCACCTGAAATAATAACCTGATACTGATACATTTACAGAACTTAAAGCTGTTTGAAGAAGCACCAAAGGATATTGAAAGATGTAAATCAGGTTATAAAGGGTACAATCATAACGTTTAAAGCCTAGGCACTAAAGTGTTAGCCATGGTTATCAGCAAAGAACAACTGGAAGAACTTAAGAAATTTTATGAAGATATTCTCAATAACATAAGTAGGCTCTTAGGTAAGCGTGAGAGTATTCCTAAAACCTTTAATGAAGAACTTGAGACTACTAGAGGTATTCTAAAGAAAATCCTAGATTACTGTCGTGCTCAATGTGACGTGCATGAGCTTGCAAAACAAGTGAATAGTCAAGTTAAAGAGCTGTATAGACTTTACGATCGTAAATCAATGAAGGGGAAGTACTATACAGACAGTATTGAAATCTTGGAGAAACTTGAGTACGAAATCATTATGGAAGAGCTTAAGACTAGAGATCATGTTATTCATCAATTTAATGTGTATTTACTAGGCCTTATTATTGGTATGCACCTCAGGATTTTTGAGTATCCATGGGACTACTTTGCCTGGTTATTAGCATCAACACTACATGATGTTGGCTACATATATGAAGGCACAGCGAGATTATTACATGAAAGATTAGGTATAACATATATAGCCAAGGCAAATGAGATAGAAGAGGCATTGAGAGAAATAGTACGTGCATACTATGCTTCCCACAATAACCGTAATATTGATGGACTTTACTCAATCATGAGGAGTATACTTAAAAAGATCAAGAATAGCCATGGCATCATCAGTGCATTAGTAGTTCATAAATACTTCATTGAAGAAAATCCGTACAAGGACGAAGATCCTTGGAAGAATCATTATTATCCTCAAATAATGATTGCATGCTCAGCAATTGCACTACACTCAATACTCGATGTATTTGATAGTGAGGATGAAATAAAAGAGAAGTTAGAAAGAGTGCTTGATGAACCTATCAGTCCAATACCAATATTGCTAGTCCTCTGTGATGAAATTCAAGATTTTGGAAGACCAGGGCTTAAGAAAGGATTAGTTAGAACCTGTAAAGTGTACGGTAAGGATGATAGTGTAGGGATAGTACTAACTTTCCGCAAACTTGAAGATGCACAAAACTTCCGTGAGAAACTAATGAAAAAATTGGAATTAATCAAGGGACGAGTATATCGTCATAATGAATATCACTATGTCAAGGTACTGTTTGAAAAAACTAGACTTAGTATAGAATTAGAACAACCAGAAGAGAGCCACAAAGAATGGGAAATGAGAATTAGAGTTCAGAAAATATGAACATTGTGAGAGTTCTTGATTTAGACTTCTCTTTCCATAAGGTATGCTCTAGATAGTGTAGTTAAGACACTTATCGTCTTATTAATTTTTTAAGTTATAGATACTGTTAGATGTTTAGTAAGGTAATTTTTGAACGTCTTGATAGTATTGAGATAGCTGTTGACTATCCGCAAAATAAGGTTAAAAACTACATAGCTATTCCCTTCAAGGTTATGAAGGCTCTAAACATTGCACCGAAAGATGAGGTATATGTAGTAAATGAGAGTAAGTTTAAGTACATTAAGGTGAGGGTATGGCCTACAAGAAAAGAAGATGATGATAAATTTATCATTAGATTAAGTTCTGAACTTGCGTCAGTATTGGAAGTTGAGTTTGATAAAGACATCTTGGTACTAACTAAAGAGAAACAACCAGAGGTTCCAAGTCTTGAATATGTACTTCTAGCACCTGAAGATCCAGTAGAGATAGAGCTTAAATTAGATGAAATTAAGGAGTTTCTTATCGGAAAAACTATCTCAGAAGGTCAAGTATTTACATACGACAAACATCGATTAAGAATAATTATGCTAAAACCACCAGTTGGAAAAGGACAAATTATAGAAAATACGAAAATCGAACTAGTAAAACCATCCTAGTTATTGTTTAGATTGAAGAAAATATTAAATAATGACTTATTACTAAAGCTCATGTGCCGTCCTGGTCTATACATGTTAAGTGGGCTATTAGATTAGGTATTCCTAAAGATATTGCTGATTTAGTTAATCGTATAATAGATAGTTTTGATGAACATGATATGGGATTGGTTAAGAGTAAAGAATTGATTCCTGGTTACGGTTTTAGTAAAGTCAAGATAGATACTTTACCTGATTTGATTGAGCATTTGAAATATTACTTCCATGATGTTAAGAGTTATCGTTATGCTACTTTAGCTGCAATTCTTCATCATTTCCTAGACTCTATCGCATTTATAATCAAGAGTGCAGGTGCGTGCAGTAGATTCGTGCCGGATAGTGTAGTTGAGTATGCTAAAAATCGATTAATAAGTCATCGATTGAATAGGCTAAATTATAAGGCATTTGAAGAGGTTTATAACTTCGTTAAAAAGTATGCAAAAGATATCGTTGAAGACATTACGAATGAGCTTTCTTCAAAAGGCGTACTAGAAATAGGACCGGAATTATTTAAGAAATTATTTAATAAATGGAGAGAAAGGCATGGATATCCCGGTCTTGTATGGATAAGAGGATATCCAAGACCATTACCTGTAGCATCTGCAGCAAAGAAGATATATAGTATGTTGAAGGGAAATGAAGAAGTAACTTTCTACTTTTGTAAAAATGTAGGTTATAATTGCATTAAGGTCTCGCAAGAATATACTTTCAAAAACCTACAAGACTTCATAAAAGTCATGTTATCCGGTTGAAAGTATTACTCAAGATTCAACTTCTAATTAATGAGGAGTTGAATTGCACTTCTTTCAGTAGTACTTGCCTAGAGTTAATGCTTAAATTTTACTTAACTTTCCAATATTCATGACTTTTAAGTTTGGAAGAAACTCTTCACTAAAGGGTTCAGACCTCACACGCTTCTTCATTATATTCTGTTTTTCTCTATTCATCATTTTCTTTTTTCAAGTACTTCAATTCTTGCTTGTAATTTATTAATTATTATTTTTAAATTTTCAAGCTCGGTAATGGTATTGTCAAGTATTTTTTCAATTTCATAAATCTTACCAATCTCTTTACTTAAGTTCTCTAAATTATTTTCTAAATACGTAACTTTCTCCAATAGTCTTTCCGTTCCACCTCTAATCAATAGTTCATAGATCTTGTCTATTAGTTCATCGTAAGTATTCACATTTAATATTTTTTTCAATTCTTGCATCTTTTGCCAAGTGTTTCTTTTTAATGTTATACTTACATATCCTTCTCTAGGCATTATATGTCAGAGAAGATTTAGGTAGAGTTAAATCACTTCTTCTCTAGCTAGGCTTAGTATTATCTTATGTACAAGTTCTATCAAGTACTTAATGTCATCTATACTGCACATTTCTGTAACGCTATGAGTATATTTTGTAGCTACTCCCAGATGTAGAACTTTAATATTCATTTCTTGAAGCTCTAACGCGTCTGTCGTTCCTCCAGCTGAACATATTTGTAGGGGTATTCTCTCATTATTTGCTATCTTCTTTACATATTTTAAGAGTCTCAGTGAAGCTATACATTCATTATCTATGAATCTAGCTACGGGTCCTTTGCCTAAACTTAAGCTTCCAGTAATTACTGGATTACAACAACTTACAGTATCTATGACGAAGACGTAGTCTGGCTTCACTAGCTGTGTTAATGCCTTTGCTCCTCTAAGGTCAACCTCTTCTTGAATAGTCTATGCAAAATAAATTTCAATTTTTCTAACTTCACTGATTTCTTCACTTAAAAGTTTTGCAAGTTTTATAAGTACATAACATCTAACTCTATCATCTATTGCTTTACCTGCTATGACTTTACTTTTATTCATTAAGATTAAGTTCTTGTTAAAAGTTACAGGATTAAGAATCTCTACATCTAATTCTTTCACTTCGTCAATACTACTAGCGCCCACATCTATGTAGAGTTCATACCAAGGAATGACATTTGCTTTACGATTAAGCTGTAAATGTGGTGACATGATACCTATGACATCATGTATGTCATTTCTATCAGTATGTATTGTTACTTGTTAATTAGGTAGTACTCTATCATCTATACTACCAATCTTTCTAAACTTAATCTTACCATCCAGTTGCTAAAAGTCCAACATCATCCATATGTGCAGTTATTAGTATCTTCTTATTACCTTCACTAACTTTAAGTATCAAGTTTCCTAAATTGTCAATAGTAACTTCGCCTAAATTCTTAATAAGATTATAAATGTAGTTTCTTACTTGATCTTCAAGACCTGAAACTCCTGGAAGATTTGTTAATTCTCTAATCTGCTCAATCATGCCTTCTTAATGGAGTAGATTACTTATAAGTGATTTTCGTAGAGAGATCGAATTTAATCAATATTAAGATACTTCTAGCGCAAACATTCCTTGCCTATTGATGCCTAACTTCTTAGCTATACATGATTTCTCAGGATTGAGTATAATTACTAGGCCTCTCCATTCATCTGTAAAGTCAGTACTTCCACAGTATGGGCATTTAACTTCTTCATCAGGTATTACTGCTTTACATTGCCTACATGCTTTATATCCAGGAAGTGCTCTTCTTCTAGCGACTCTTCTAGCCATAATTTATCATCTAGATGGTGTAGTTTTTAACTTCTTTTTAAGTGCTGCTAGTTCTTCCTCTATCCACTCAATCTTTCCTAGAAAGGCTTGTCTAGTAGTCATACTCACTCTAATATCTTCACCTGTAGGTCTAGTAACATAGCTAACACTTACAATTCTAGCTCTTACAGTATCTCCTTTACCAACCTTTTTTCTACTTCGTTCACCAATAAAGGTTTGACTTTGCTTATCATAAAGTACGACATTTTCATCCATTAATTGTGTTTTATGTATAAAGCCAGTGATTGCACCTATCCTAACAAAGGCTCCAAAGTCTGTAGTTCCAACAATCTCACCTTCAACTACTTCATTGCTTAATGGTGTGTAGACTAGTGCCTTAAATTTCACTTTATGATATGTTGCTCCATCACCAAAGATGATGAATCCTCTCCTACTTACCTTGACGTCAAGAATAGCGACATATATACCTACGTCACGTTCAATCTTGCCTTCATAAGTACTTCTTAGTTGTTCATAAGCAACTTTCTCTATGGGTTCATCAAATCTTGATGGAGGTACTCTAATGTAATCTTCAATAGTTATGATTCTCCACAAAACTATCAACCCTTGCTTCTCAAAGCACGAATATTTATTAACCTAACTCTCAAAGCTCCATTCTTCTACTAGATTCTCTAAAGTATATTACTTGTACATTCTTTTCTTCCAGTTCTCTCTTAAGTTTTAAATCACAAGTAACAACAATACCTCCATACTTCTTGACAAATTTTCTAATACTTTCATCAGCATCATCATTAATATCTGCTATTGAGAATGAAGTATATATTAAGTTCAGTACGGTATTGATACATCGTCTCACTTTCCCTCTTCCGCTCCATTTAAGTATCATCTCCATTTCTTTAATAATAGCAATAGTTACTATGGGTATGTATGGTGAGTTTAATATCTCATATACTTGTTCAAGTACTCTTACTCTTTCTAAAATCATTAGTAGAAGAGCACTTGTATCAAAAATCACTAATGGTATTGAGATGTGCATTATTTATTCAAGTACTGTCTTGCCGCCTTTAAGTATTCCATAACCAACAATTCTCCATCTAGTGCCTATTTGCCTAGTTATGACTATTTTTGAATCTTCATCAGCACATATGGCTCTTCTTAAAGCTAACGTTAAGATACTCTTCTTAGAACTCTTAATTATGCCTAATGTTGCGCTTGAACCAACATTAATCATTACAACATCATTAGGTTTAAATGTTGTTTCTATTCCTCTGCTAGTCAGTGCTTTTATTTCATGAAATTCTAGCTCAATTTCAGACCATACAGGTGGTAACGTTCCTGGTTTACCTACAATACTACCTACGAGTGCATCGGCCTTAGTTAAGGCTGGATCAAGCTTTGTACCAATACCTACAAGTGCGCCTGGTTTAGCAATATCTACAAACTCATTACCAATAGCGATACTTGTAATCTCTGTAGTTATAGGTATGTATTTATCTTTAATCTTGAGACCTGGTCTAATTTCAATTTCATCACCAATCTTAAACTCTCCCTGAGTAACTACACCGCCAAGAATGCCTCCTGCAAGTTTATCTGGTGGTGTTCCTGGTCTATTAATGTTGAAACTTCTTAATACATGCATTCTAGCTGGCCTAGAGACTTCAGTTTCAATTCTTGGTGGAAAGTATTCGTACATTAATGAAACTACAGCTTCAATGTTTACCTTATGAAGAGCAGATACAGGAATTATGGGTGAATCTTCGGCCCAGGTACCTTTTAAGAAATTCTTGATTTGTCTATAATTTTCAATAGCTTTCTCTTTAGGTACTAAGTCAATCTTATTCTGAACAACTATCATCTTCTTAACTCCCATTATGGATAGAGCTATGAAGTGCTCCTCAGTCTGTGGTTGTGGACATGGCATAGAGGCATCAATAACCATGATTGCAGCATCAACAAAGGATACTCCTGAAATCATTGTTGATATGAGTACTTCATGACCAGGAACGTCGAGAATTGAAATTCTTCTCTTGAATATTGGTTCATCACCTGTGGGACATTTACCGTTACTTAACAAGCCATCACTTATATATCTAAATTCTCCATCCATCGATGGACATTCATAGATGTTTAACGTGATGTAGCCTAATTTTATAGTCATAGCTCTCTTAAGTTCTTCACTGTGTCTTGCAACCCAGACACCGCTGAGTGCATGAACAAGTGTCGTTTTACCATGATCTACATGTCCTGCAGTACATATTATGATGTCTGGATATGGTGTTTTAACCTTGCTCACTATGTTCTTTACTTTAATGAATTATTATTAAATCTTTTCCTTAACCCTCATGAAGAAAAGATATTTAAGAGAGTACCTAACTAATATCAATAATGATTATACCCATTAGATGCTTTACTTGCGGTAAACCTCTAGGGCATCTTTGGGAAGAATTTAAGAGAAGAGTACTCAATGGTGAAGAACCTGCAAAGATTCTTAATGAACTTGGAGTAACGAGATATTGTTGTAGGAGAGTACTTTTAGCACATGTTGAACTTATTGATCAAGTTTTAAGATATAGTAGATTTGAGTAGATCTTTAAACCATTATTGTAAAGTTTAAAAAGTAAGTGCTTCACTTGAAAATCAATGGAGAGAGTTAGTGTCATGCAACCATTGAAGATTTTTCAAAAACTTACAGGTAAGAGCATAATTGTGAAGTTGAAAAATAATAAAGCACTTAGAGGTATCTTAACTAGCTATGACGGATGTATGAATCTCGTGCTTGATGAAGCTGAAGAAATAGATCCAAAGACTGATCAACCACTTGTAAAGTATGGTAGAGTCTTTATTCGAGGTAATCAAGTCCTCTATATATCGACATTAAATACGATCTAGGGTTAATACTATGAGGAACATTGTAGTTAGTAGACTTGATAGAAAGCCAATACATCATTTAAAAATTGAAATTGTGGAGAGAAAAGGTTTAGGACATCCAGACTACATAGCTGATGCCTCAGCTGAAGCTGTAAGTAATGCTCTATCAAGATATTACTTAGAGAAGTATGGAACTATTCTACATCACAATGTCGATAAAGTGCTTGTAGTAGGTGGTCAAGCCAGGCCACGCTTTGGTGGTGGTGAAGTTATACAGCCAATATACATAATTGTTGCAGGTAGAGCAACAGCTGAGATTAAGACAAGTACAGGAATTGATAAAGTACCAATAGGCCCTATAGTATTATCATCAATTAAGGAGTGGTTAAGAAATAATTTCAGATTTCTTGATCCTGAACATCACGTAATTATTGATTACAAGATAGGTGCAGGCTCTATAGATCTTGTAGGACTTTATGAGTTAGGTGTTGGCAAGCAGGTGCCTCTAGCTAACGATACATCTATAGGTGTTGGTTTTGCACCATTAACATCAACGGAGAGACTTGTACTTGAAGTTGAAAAAATGCTTAATTCTAAAGACTTTAAGAAGATTATGCCAGAAGTTGGTGAAGATATTAAAGTAATGGCTATTAGAGTGAACAAGAAAGTAAAGCTTACCATAGCTATGGCATTAATATCAAGTTTAGTTAAGGATAAAGATCATTACTTAAGCGTTAAGGAAGAGGTTAAAAGAAGAATTGAAGATCACGCCACTAAGTTGGCACCTGAACTTGAAGTTGAAGTCGAAATAAATGTTGGTGATAAGCCTGAGCATGGAATATACTACCTAACAGTTACAGGCACATCAGCAGAGCATGGTGATGATGGAGCTACTGGACGTGGTAATAGAGCTAATGGATTAATAACACCCATGAGGCCTATGAGTATGGAAGCAACAGCAGGTAAGAATCCTGTATCTCATATTGGCAAGATATATAATGTTCTTGCAAATAGAATTGCTGAGAAAATATGTAGAGAGGTGAGTAAGATTGAAGAGGTGTATGTGTATCTACTTAGTCAAATAGGTAAGCCAATAGATAAACCATTAATTGCGTATGTAGACTATATACCTCAAAGAGAATATACTGAAAATTTGAACATAGTTAAAGATATTGAAAGTATTGTTGAAAATGAGTTAGAGAACATTACTAAAATCACTAGAGAAGTTATTGAAAGTAAAGTGTCGCTCTTTTAACCACCGTGAATGTATGTTAAGATTAGTACATTATCACCATCTTGAAGTTCCTCCTCTAGATAGTTTAGCAATCTTATGTCCACATCATTAATAGCAATATATATGTCTGGTTGAAGATCATCTCTATTCTCGTCGTATAGTCTATTACATAATTGTTTACTCATTTCGCATAGATAATTAATTAGATCTTTAATTTTTGAACCTTTACTAAGCTTAACTTCTAGAATACTTGATGTAATAGGTAATAGGGCTTTTAAAACACCTACAAGCTTAACTTTAACTGTGATTAAATTTTGCATTAGTTTAAAAATTCATAATTTAGGTTATTTAGAAATTTACTATCATAATGGCAGAATTGTTAAGTGTCACCTATCTAAGACTAATCGAAATCTGTCAAATCTTCAAGAACTTAATGGTATATACAGCAAGATTGACAATTACCTTCAAGGTAAGTACGATGCATCAGATATTCTAGACCTTATAAGCATACCCAAAGGTCTTAAAGGCCTCATACTACTTGGTGTATTGGCAATACCTAGAGGTTATGTAGCTTCTTACAATCAATTAGCGAAAGTTACAGATACTTCACCTAGAGTTGTAGGTAGAGTTGTATCTCTAAATGAACTTCCAGTAATCATACCATGCCATAGAGTTGTCAGAAGTAGTGGTGAACTTGGTGGATACAATGCAGGAATTGATGTAAAGAAGAGATTACTAAATATTGAAGGTGTTGAAGTGCAGGGAGATAAGATCTCTAAGAAATACTTTACAGATAACGAGACGTTAAGAAAAAGATTCATACAACTCCTAAGTCGATTGAAAGTATTAACTTAATAGTTCTCAATTTAGGTGATAAGGAGTAGAATATTTTTAAAGTAAGAGTAATTACTATACCAGTAATGAGCTGAGGATAATCATAAATATTCATGAGAAGTCTAAGGTGTTGAAATTGAAAATCAACAACTTCACAATATTATCAATGTGCAACTATCTTTCATGTACTTCGCAATCTAAGAATTTCTCTACACTCATGTTAAGTACAGTTTCAATTTATACCTAGATCTACCTCTAACTACTGTTAAGTACAATTCTTTCTTACCTTCTATGTATCTTTTGATTAAAATTATTTTCAATTTAGTTAAAGTATCCACCTCCTCATCATCTACATGAGTAATCACATCGCCAGACTTAATTCCTAAGTAATGTGCTGGAGTTTCTGGTATTACTTGAACAACAAGTACGCCTTTACTTACGGGTATGTTGTAGTATTTTGCTATTGTTTTATTAAGTGTTAAGCCGTAGATTCCAATTCTTGGTTTTATAATTTTTCCAATCTTAATTAATTCTTCAATAATTACTTTAACGATATTTATGGGTATGGCAAAACCTATACCTTGAGCTGTAGCTACTATGGCCGTATTTATGCCAACTACCTCACCATTAAGGTTAAGTAAAGGTCCACCTGAGTTTCCAGGATTTATAGATGCATCCGTCTGTATGAGTTCTTCAATAACGGTATTACCTATTCTTATTGTTCTTCCAAGTGCTGAGATAACACCAAGTGTTACTGTTGGTTGATCAGTCATTCCTAACGGATAACCAATAGCAAGTACGAGCTGACCTACTCTTAATTTATCAGAATCTCCAAGATTTACAGATTTTAATTTAGTATTTTCAACTCTCAATAATGCAATATCGAATTCTGGATCATAATCTACAATCTCTGCTTCTACAATATCTCCTTCAGGTAATATTGTTGTTATGGTTTCAGCTCCATGAATTACGTGATATGAAGTCACTATGAGATTATCACTAACAGCGAAGCCCGTACCGAAGCCTCTGAGTGGTGCTGTCTCGAGGAGATCTGTAACCATAATTTTGGTAGTAATTATAGCAACAATTGACCTCTTAACATCATCAACAATACGGATGATGCCTTCCTCAAGACGCTTCATACTAATGTTAGATCTCTTAAAAAGTTAATAAGAGTTCTTCCAAAGTTAGTTAATTTAGTGAAATTAAATTAAAAGTTCTGAAATATTGAAGTGTGAGCTTTTATCAAAGGAAGAAGTACTTCTATGAGAGGTTGCTCAGAGAGGCAAAGGAAGGTAGAGTTGATTTCGATATTTTTGATTTCTTAAAAACCTTTAATGAAAAAGTTGATGACTGCATGACTCTTAGCAGTTGTAGTGGTAGGATACTAGTTGCTGAAACTGAAAGATTAAGTTTCTCTAAGGGTAAAGGTATGTTTAAAGTCTTAGCTAAATGGCATAGACCCATAACCATCGGTGAATTATTGAAAGTAATTAATGATGAGTGTAATAATGTTTGGATTATTGTTACTGGAGGAATAATACACTTCTCATGCAGATCTATAGATAAGGCATCAGAAATACTAAATATAGCTCAGAAAACAGGATTTAAACATAGTGGCATCATCTCTATCAGAGATGATGAGGTAATTATTGAAGTTCAAGGTGAAGAAAAATTGAACATACCTATAATCATCAACAAGAGATGGATTCTTGATAAGAGCTCTTTAAGTGAAGTGATAGACATCATTAATGAGACCTTAATTTTTGCAAAGATTAGACTCATAAACTTAATAAGGTTAATAGAGATAAAGTTAATGAATAGATGCGATGTCGAGTTCAATGATAGAAAGTTGTTTAAAGGAAAAACTTACAGAGAATTTAAAGAGCTTTTAAGAAAAGTAAAATTAACTGATTAACCTAAATACATCTTTAAGTAGTACATCAATGTGAAGTTTAGAATAAAAGTTTACAAGATAGTTAATGATGAAGTTAAAGAATTGAAGAAGCAAAAAGATATTGATAAATTCATCAATAAATTACTTAGCAATGAGGATATTACAAACTACCTAATTGAAGTTAAGATTGAGAGTGAAGAATAATCTTTCTGATCTATACCTCGATTCTACATCCATATTTTGAACATAACTCTTTGACGAAGTTTGTAAGTTCCTTCTCTACATCACTTGGTAACTCATGGATTTCACATTTTCTTAAGAGTTCTTGAAGTTTAACTCTGCATCTCTTTAAAAGATCTAAATTGCCTCTCTTACTCCATGTTGTTCTATCCATTCTATCTATAATTTCAGGTAGGTAATGCTCAACTCTACACCACTTGATAGTGTGTTTTTGTGCTAAGAAGTGACCTCCCGAACCTACACGTTTAATGATATCTATGGCTAAAGTTTCCTCATTTATTTCAAACCCTTTAGCTAGTCTATAAGCAATACCGCATGCCTCATTGTCAATTATTAATTTTTCAAAACTAAAAACATTTTCAAACTCTAACATTCCAGGTCCTGAGCATACATTTATACCTTTTAATGATGCTAGAAGAGCTGTCATTAGAGTTTCAAGACCTGCCTGATAGTCGATCATTTTTGAATCTGAAAGACCAACATAGGCGTGCGTTGGTAGTTTGAAGTATTTAGCGATATCTATGTAAGCAAGCGTTAATAGTGTTGCCTCAGGTGCTGTTATTGCTGAAGTTCCATATCTAACATCAAAGAGACTTGGAGAACCACCATAAATTATAGGTACACCTCTTTTCACACATTGAGCAATAGTTATTCCTGAGAGGACTTCTGCGTGATGAATAATTAAAGATCCTGCAATGGTTGCAGATCCCGTGGCACTTATCTGTGGCATTGAGATGATCTCTATAGGTACTTCGTGAAGAGCTAGATCTACAATGTTTTGTGAAGTTATGTAGCTCCACTTTAAAGGTGGTGATGGGCAGACGTCAAATATGGCGCATGGTTTTCTAGAGACATCTGTAACAATACCTAGCATTTTCACCATATCGTAGATACCATCAACTGTGAAAGCGCCTGTAATTATGGGTTTACTGGAGTACTTAAGTAATGGATAGAGTCTGACTCTATCACGAATATGTACAGGTACATCATGAGGTATTAATGCAGTACTTAAAGCTTTAATGTTTTCTAGAGAGTTTACTAGAAGAGCAAGTATTTTCAAGTCTCTTAGAATAGGTTCTCTAAGTTCATTATTCTCAAGATCAAGAATTTTACTAGCTGCTGAGCCAGGATTAAAGTATGAATTATCATCACCTAACTTCATGTACGGCTTACCATCTCTATCATGAATGATGACTTCTCTAGGTACATAGTTTAGACATTTCTCAACTAGATCTTTAGGAACTTTCACTACGTTCTTTTCAACTATACATCCCTCTCTTTTTAAAATTTCAACTACATTATTATTAAGGATTTCAACACCTACATTTTCAAGAATGTGAAGTGCTTTTTCATGAATTAACTTAATCTCTTCAACACTTAGAAATTGAACTCTAGGTTTAGGCATTATTTGCACCAAGATTAATTTAGAATTCTACTGACTATTTGAATTTCTCAAGATTGGGAATGTATTTTGTAGATAATGTTAAGTATAGAGTGAGTGTTGAAGAAGTTAATCTTTCTCGATGAGTTCTGAAATCCTTCTAACTGCTTCAAAGGCATCTCTTGCATATGCATCTGCACCTATCTCTCTAGCCCATTTCTCAGTTACTGGTGCACCTCCCACAATAATCTTTACTTTATCTCTTAATCCTCTTCTTCTAAGTTCTTCAATTACTTTTCTCTGATTAATCATAGTTGTAGTCATAAGTGCACTCATACCCAAGACATCCGGCTTATATTCCTCGATAGCTCGTATGAACTTTTCACAGGGTACGTCAACACCAAGATCAATGACTTCAAAGCCTGCAATTCTAAGCATAGTAGTTACTAAATTTTTTCCAAGACTATGAATATCACCTTCAACAGTGCCTATAACAATCCTACCCTTACCTCTCATCTCTACCTTTAAATAAGGCTTGATCTTATTTACAATCTTCTCAAAGATTTCAGCTGCATATACGAGTTCAGGAATGTAAATCTCTCCATTACTAAACTTCTCACCAAGAATTTCCATAGCTTCAATCGCTTTTCTAAGAATATCTTCACTAGATACATACTTGATCAACTTTTCAAGAGAGTTAAATATACAATCTTCATCAAGATGGACTATGCAGTTTTTAAATTGCTCTAGATCGTCAAGCATAGTTAGTTAAAGTTATGAATACTTAAATACATTATCTAGAGAAGCTATCACGATTTGCAGACTCTCTGTAATTCACATTTTTTACATGCATCTCTACTACAGTACATTCTATCATATACGTAACTTACGGTCTGCATCCATGAACTCAAATTGTTGAGGTGCTTATAACTAAGACCTGTAAGACATATATGACTTCTTGGACAGTCTTCACATGTAAACTTTAAGCAGTATTTCTTATCAGGAAATGTTGAGTATTTAAAGAGACCAATTCTTCTACTGAATCTTACATAATGTTTATCACTTGGAGCGATGAAAGTACTCTTTCCTGTAAAGAGTAAATATGCATCTACAACTTTAGGACCTACGAATTTTAGTTTAAGTAATTGTTTTCTAAGATTCCATATGTCTTTATCCTCCTTAACGTTAAAATATTGATCTATGATTTCTACAAGCTGTTTTAATTGATAACTTTTACCTACATATTCAATGTTAATCTTTTTAAGCTCCTTAACATCTTCATTACATAGTTGAAGAATTTTCTGTACCCATCTAATAACATTTGTATAATAGTCGGTATTTCTTGATAGGAATGTTGATATGAATATTATATCTCTATCCCATGGGCTAACGGCTAATCTAATTTTTGAACATTTCTGAACAATATATTCAACCTTATCTCTAAGGTTTGAAGTTACGTCAATGATGAACTTCTCAGGCTCATACCAAATACCTAGAAACTTACTAACAACTTCACTATCGTTACAACCTTCAATCTCTAAAACATCACCGATCTGCTTAACGATAAGGCCTTTAAAATATCCATAACTTTTAATCCAATGATAGTTACCTACCTTTTTAAACATTGTAATGATGAAGCTTGGATAGAACGTTAATTCTAGATCGTAGTTAGTAACGTATATTTTCATAGATTTTGATCTTTCTTACTTCTTCTCTCCACGCTTAATGACGGTATATCTTAGACTTAATAATTCATCTACAAGATCTGAATTAAAATTAAAGTGCTTCACATATTCTTGAAGTACTGGTTCTAACTCTTTAACTTCTTCTTCACTTAATTCTCTATATTCACTTACAGGTCTAGGTATGTGACCTCCTTCAAAGATTTTCTTAGATAATTTTAACACATAATCATTACCTAAGAGTTTAGCCTTACTCTTAATGGTATCTAAGTCGAGGTCTGCATCAATTGCAAGCTCTTGAGGTAGATAACCCTCCTCAATTAATGATGATAGAAAGGCTAGTAATTCTTCACGTGGTGGATGTAGACCAATCTTACTTGGTGATAATTTTCCTCTAATGAAGATTCTGCCACCAACCATTCCCGTACCTACAAAATTACCTGTAAATTCTACATTTACATTTTTGAAGAGAGCATTTAATCCAAGAATTATAAGCACACCACCCGCCATATATTCACCTAGATAGTCATCAACTCTACCACCAATAATGAGGTATGGCCTTTTATGTCTATATTCACGCATCTGTATACCAACTCTGTTACCTGCATTTCCGCGAACAAAGATGTAACCGCCTTGTAGTGTTTGTCCAAGAACATCACGCGCATCTCCATGAATAATTATCTTACCATCATGCATGGTATCTCCAACATCATCTTCAACATCACCATATACGACAAATTCTACACCATGATTAAGATTACCTAAACAATTTCCAGGCACTCCGTATAATTCGATAGTTATGTCTCTAATTCCATATCTTGGTAGATTTACACCTATGAATCTCTGACCATAAACGTTGATGACCTTAATTACTTTTTCGCCATTGAGTGCTTTTTCAAGTATCTTCTCATTAAGCTCTTTATAACTTAATCCACGAGCATCTATCACACTTCTATCATGAACATTCACTTTCTTAATCATCTTTGGTACTACTTCTCTGTTAGTCTCATTGAAGAACAACTCAACATCTATTGAACTTCTACCAAGTTCTACAATTCCTTTCTTCATAGAAGCTATAAAGAAGCCTCCGGGCTTCAATGTCCATACTTTAGCTTCAGGACTTACCCATCTAATTTGTGCTTCTTCACTAGCCACGTAGTAGTAGTTCTCATCTTCACCAATAACTACAGGTCTAAGTTTTGCACGATCAGCAATACCTATTAAATAGATATCTTCCTCAGTAACAACACCGATAACTAATGTGTAAGGTCCATCAAGTCTAGCACCTCTATATGTGTAGAGTAATTTCTGTTCTTCAATACCTACTTCACTCATAGGTGGATTTGCAATTATTAAGGCTATCTTCCTAAGATCAAGTTTCTCATACCTCATTAAATGGTGAAAGATGAAGGCAACAACCTCACTATCAGTACCGACGAAGCTCTTAACATTAGCGTAATATCTTAGAAAGTTCATATTTGAGCCAAAAGAGCTAATGTCGCCATTATGAACGACAGCAACATTACCTGCAGAGAAAGGATGAGACCAATATGGATAATAGCCTGGCGAATTTGTTGGTTGTCTTGTATGAGCAAGCCATAGATCACCTTCGAAGTTATAGATATTGTAAAGTTTGGCCACATCATCAGGATAGCCCACTCCCTTATATACTTCCAAGTACTTGCTCCAATAGTATATTCTACCTGATCTCCCATTAATCCAAAGCTTGTAGTTGATCTCATGTATAGTCTCTTCAAGTAATTCATAATCATCAACATCTACGTGTAGTTTATAGTCAAGTATTTTTCCAGTATCTACAATAAGTTCTGTTCTCTTAACATCTACACCTTTACTTTCAAGATCGTGAATAACATCATTGAGAAGCTCCTTATTAACAAGGAAGAGTCCAAGTCTGTAATGTCTTGATGGATTTGTAAAGTCGAATCGTGCATATCCAGCACCCATTCTGCTACCTCTAAATCTGACAATGTTGATAGCTTCGAAAACGGTTAAGCCTTTAATTCTTGGTGCATTTTCCTTTCTTAAAATGCCGAGAACCCCACAGACTGCGAAGTCTCTACTTAAAGTTAAAGTCATGTTTGACCTAGAATTATCTACATTAAGTTTATTAACTATTTCTCTAACGAGCTTTTAGAAATTGAGAATAGTTATCGATGAAGAAACTTAAAAATCAAGAAATTTAGATCTACTAAACATAATGAATCAGGAGTTCGATAATTATCTCAACTTTACAGTAATTACTAAAAAGATAATGCAAAATGTCAGTATGATTACTGAAAAGTATAGATCAATAATTGCGCTTTTACCACAATATTTTAGAGGTGATTATCCCTATGGACTTATACTTCAGGAATTGCCAAAAAATCTCTATACTATACTTCTAGTGACTTACACACTTTATGGTGTATTACTTGTTTTCGTAATACTTCAACTCTGCGTGCTTAATCTCTATGGAATTAGGGCAGCAAGATACACTAATGGAGAGGTTAAACTGAGCTTATCTAGATATCCTTATCTATCTATAATCTTACCTGTCAAGAATGAGCCTATAGAGGTTATTGAAGATATGATTAAAAGATTAAGTACAATAATTTATCCCAAAGATAAGTTTGAAATTATCATAATTAGTGATGATCCAAGAGACTATTTTGAGAAAATTAAATGTAGAGTTGAATCCATTTCTGAAAAGCTTGGACTTAACGTTAAGTTACTGAATAGAGAACCTATCGGTTATAGAGGTTTAGCGTATAACTATGCAGTTAACTATGCTAAAGGTGAGATTCTCGCCTTCATAGATATAGACACTAAATTACCACCAAACTACTTCATAGAAGCTATAAACTTGCTAAATAATGGTTATGATATTGTATCTTCAAGTTGGAGAGGATATGTGACATTACCAACATCAGTAGCTAGAAGTCTCAAAGTTGTTTATGATATTTTTAATGAATTATTCTTAAGAGGTAGGTTTCTCTGTAGAGGTTTCACTATCGCTGGTGGTAGTAATGTAGTTATGAAGAGAAAAGTCTTTGAACAGTTGAACGGATGGTGTAACTGTTCAGCTGATGATCTTGACTTAAGCATTAGAGCTAGATTAAGAGGCTTCAAGATAGGTTTAATTACAAATGTCTACGTAAATGTTGAAGTACCGCCAAACTACACTATTCTTAAATCTCAGTCAGCGAGATGGTTAGCTAATGGTGTATGGGCATTAAGAAACTACATGAAGAGTATTGTTAGGTCTAGAAATTTAAGCTTATGGGAAAAGATTGACTCCTTTCTATGGCTTACACAATATCCAAGTCTCTCAGCTATACCACTGTCAATAGTTATCAGTATACTTACGTATTTATTAAACGTTATTATACCACCTATACCTATACTTACACTACAGACCATCTTCACATTGCTCTCCTTTGGAATATTCTTTAACTCAATAATTATTGGTAAGAAGTGTGGATACTCCATAATTGACATTGCAGGCTCACTAGGTAGATGTGCTATTCTGAGTATTGCCTTGTCATATTCAGCTCTCATATGCACTTTAAAAGCACTTTTTAAAGAGTGGTCATGGATACCAACACCTAAGGGTGTTAAGGTACTATCCTCTAAGACTGGAAATTTAGTACTTGAATTTACAGTAACATTGCTCTTCACAACTTTAGCCATATCCTTCATAATTCTTGAAAATTACATATTATCCATGTACTTATTAGTGAATGTAGTGTTTATACTATACGCCTTAATGAATAGTAAGATTAAGTAATGTATGACTTAATAATAATTGGTGCAGGACCTGCTGGCTCTACCTCAGGTTACGTAGCTTCACTTCTAGGTTTGAAAACTTTAATTATAGATTTTCAAGAATTTCCAAGATTTAAACCGTGCGGTGGTGGATTGACTATAAAATCACTAAAACTTTTAGAAAGTTTAGACATCAATATTGACAATATTGTTGAGAGGTATTGTAGAAAGGTTTATCTTATAACACATTCAGGAGTTTATAAGCTTGTAAGTAGTGAACCTATAATTACAACAATTTCTAGAGAGATTTTTGATAAGTATCTCCTTCAACACGCACTAGATCAGGGAGTTGAATTTATGCTCGACAAGATAGTAAGTATTGAGTGTAGAGGTGATGAAGTTATAGCCAGAGGCTTAAGAAACATCTATAGAGCTAAAGTACTTATTGGTGCTGATGGTGCATTCTCAATAACTGCAAAATCTTTAGGTAATCGTGTATGTATGAAAGATTGTGCAATAGCTTATATGAGCTACGTCGAAGATTCATACATAGACTATGCAATCCTTGACTTTACTAGAATTAAGTATGGTTATGCATGGATATTTCCTAAAAGAAATAGTTTAAATGTTGGTGTTGGCTCTTTAAGAAGAGAAAATTACACGAAAGTACTTATTAACTACATTAACGAGCTTAACTTAAAGTCAAGATTTATTAGAGGTTATCCATTACCTATAAAACCTAGAAAAATCATTGCCTATAAAAATATCATACTTACAGGCGACGCTGCTGGTTTTGTAGATCCAACAACAGGTGAAGGTATTTTCAACGCCATGTATAGTGGTTTAATTGCTGCACTATGTAGTTATAAGGCTTTAAAACTGAATACTAAACCTTCAAGTCTCTACCTTGAACTTATAAAACCATTAGTACGTAATTTAAGGCTTGGTATGTATTTAGCTCTGGGTCTCTACATTAATGATATTCAACTACTATCCAGATACTTCAATTACAGTATCTTCTCAAATACTAACCTAACGTTGAATATAGTTGGTGGTAAGATTAGTTATGTAAATGTTATTAAGAGGATTGTGAAATTGAGAGGAATTTTAAAGCAAGTAAAAAGTCTGGTTTTGAAAATGGTTAAATAAGAAACTTAATTACTCCTCTTCCTCTATAGTTTCTTCACTCTCTTCAAGAACTTCTTCACCTGTCTGTACTTCACCAACAGCATATGTTGGTCCTAGTCTCGTAATTCTTATAGTAACTTTATCTCCAGGCTTTGTTTTCGGTACAAAAACTATGAAACCTCGAATTCTTGCAATTCCATCTCCACGTTTTGAGACTTCAACAATCTCAACTTCGAGTACGTCACCAATCCTTACAGGTCTTGGCCTCGATCTACTTCTTCTGATTCCTCTTCTGGGACCTCTACGTTGAGACGTACTTATCGCCTCGTCAAGATGTTGTTAATTCTTATCTAACTTATAAGTAGTGAAGTAGTTAACATTTCAAGTAACGCTTAGAAAATAATTATTTAAATATGTGGATAAGACGCAAAATAACATAAATTCTGTGAAAGATTGAGAATATGAGATAGAGAATTGTTAAAAACAAGTTATCTTCGGAATACTATAGGCATGGTGAAGCTTAATTTAGACAAAATTAAACAATATCTACAGAGTCTCTTTAAGGATGAAGTTAGTATTAATAAAATTGAAGTTTTAGGTAAAGGCTGGCATGCCGAAACTTGGAGAATTATAGCTAAGGTTAAGGATATAGAGAGAAGTTTTGTCTTTAAGCAATTGAAGGGAGAAGCAGGATTTGGACATGACTATCCAAGTGATAGAGCTGCTGTTCTCTTAATGGCTCACAAAGATTTCAATAAACTTCCAAATCATGTCAAATCCATAGACGTCGGCTATATTGATAATGAAGGTAATCTCTACAGCGTTGGCAACTTTGAAGAATTCTTTATCATTATGGAGGAAGTTAAAGGTGAACCCTACATAAATGATCTCAGAAGAATTTTGAGAAAAGGTGAAGCCTCAAGTATGGATTACGAGAGATTGAAAATGCTTGTAGATTATCTAGTTGACATTCATAAAGTTAAGTATAGTGGCGATGAGACTTCAAGAAAAAGACTATATCTGAGGAGAATTAGGGATCTTGTTGGTCATGGAGAGATGATTTTTGGCGTAATCGATTCTGCATATCCCTTTGATAACCCATATAGAGACAAATTTATAGAGCTTGAGAAACTTGCCATTGATTGGAGATGGAAATTAAGACAATACCATCATAGACTCTCTCAAGTTCATGGAGACTATCATCCATTTAACATTAGATTTACTGAAAAGAATGAACTTATAGTTATGGATAGATCTAGAGGTGAATGGGGTGAGCCTGCTGATGACGTTTCATGCATAACCATCAATTACTTATGGTTTTCACTACTACACACTGGCAAGTTTAATGGAGTGTTTAGTCAATTATTCAAAACATTCATGAATGACTATATAGATAAGACTGGAGATGAAGAAATGCTAAAAATTATTCAGCCATGGTATAGTTTTAGAGCTATAGTTATTGCAAGCCCCCTCTTCTATCCTGAAAATCCAGAACATGTAAGAAATGCATTAATTAGATTTGCAATAAATGTGTTAAAGATTGACGTATTTAGTACTGACATAATTAATGACTTGATTAAAGAGTAAAAATCAATAGATTAGACCGAGTTAGAACAGAAAGTAATCTCTCCCGAACTAGGCTGTAGATTATGAAGAAGAGAAATAATGTTAACCTAAAATGCCCTCCTTACTTTCAAGTCTTGAGAGAATTCTTGATAAGTCTTGATAGATAAGTCTTTTTAATCTATTCGTAGAAGTCTTCTCTAGCTCTCTTTGATATTCAGAGAATGCCTGACTAAGTATGATTCCGAATGGATAGTTAGCAAATACATTTACCACTCTTCTCAATTCTTCAAGTAAGTCTTTACACTTCATTACTAGATAATGACCAATGAGTACGTAATTGTCACTACATGTTTTAACGAAATTGATAAGTTCTTTTCTACCTTTATCTGTAATTACTATATATGTTAATCCGTCAACAGTTTCTAGTTGTATTAAATCTTCAAGAATTAGTTCATTAATATCCTTCTCGATATCTTCAGAATAGAAGGGTGGTTCAGTGAAGTTATAACTCAACCATGACTTAAGCATGTATAGTATCAGTAATAGTTTAATTAAGCTAATTCTTGATTTGTGGGTATTCCACACTAGATATAGAATTATTATAGTTCTTGGTAAGGGATTGAATAACTCTCTCATGATAATTCTATGTATATTCCTTTTCTTGATAATTCTTGAAGTCTACCCAATATATGTCTTATCACTTCAGAAAGTATTTCTCTATTGTCATAACTATTCACAAGTTTCATTAACTCTTCCTTTGATTTTGTTTTTAACTCCTTAGCTATCTCTATCATTCTAGGTAATGCCCGTACAATATTGTCAACTATGGTTATGTTTGCCATTTGTGCTGTTCTTGATAGTGGGTTAAGGTCTATAGCAATTACTTTCTTACCCATTCTTCTTAAAGCTTCAGTTCTATCTCCATCTTCAAGAGGAATCATGACTACATCAGCAACATATATTCCTCTACAACTCACGCGTCTGCGTTCACTAAAAAGTTCGGGAATGATGCATAATATATCATTAACACCTAAAATTTCATCAGCACCGTTTTCTTTAAGTATTTTGGCTATTTTTTCCTCTCTCTCCTTAGTTCTATAGAAGAGATTAATTTCAATTTTAGCATTTACAAGTCTTGCAAGTTCTATAATTTCTTTAGCCACAAGTGCAGCTACATTACCATTAACAGAAATTACTGGATGTTTAGCTAGAAGCAGTAAGGCTACGGCTGCTCTCATAGCCTTTACTGCCGGTTCTATTGTTGTCTCACCAATTAGATAATCAAAACATTCACCTCGACCATGAGCAATTAATCCTTGAGGAACAACATAACCTTCTCTAAAACCTTCAATTAACTTTTCTCTAATGATTAATGACCAGTATCTTGGATGGTTTTCAGGAATTTTCATTAAGATTAATAATATAGGGTTTCAGATATAAAGCTATACTTGAAGGTTGAGATTTGTGAAGACAAGATCTATACCTAGAATTCTTAAATAATCATAATTGATGTACAATATTCGTACTAATCTCTCATCAAGATCTAGTAATTTAAGTACTAGATCACTATTACTGTAAATTTCTATGTATGGCTTCTTAAACTCAATCTTAAAGTTTAACTTTCTAAATACCTCTAAGTCTCTTCTATACATGTATAACAGTACTTCCTTAATGTTCTCTATATAATTGAGTTTTGCAATTTCTTGACAAATAATTCTACCGATATTTCTAGATCTGTTAATCAACTTATTGGTAAAGGCTTCGGCAAGAATTTCAGGATGTACCTTACATAGATCAACTATGCAGTAGATTGAGATTTTTAAACTATTCTCAACTTCATAATCGGGATAAATTATGAATTTCTTACTCAGGTCATCTTGATAGTAGAATTCATAATTAATATGTATTCCTAATTTGCCTATAGCAACTTTATTTAGGTACACTATCCTCTCATATCTTTCTGCAACTTTCAGTTTCTCTTCGTCTCTACAAGTAGTTAATATTCTAACACCATCTCTTTCAATTGATAGACAATCTCTGAAGTAGCTATAAGTGGTAGCTATAACCTTTACATTCATAGTTTTTAAATAATTTATGATTCTTGAATAATCATCAATACTTATGAAGTAGTCTAAGTATTCACCATGAAGATTAATATCATATACCATTCTTGGAAAATCTCTAATAAGATCACTTAACTTTACGTCCTTAACATCATCTTCACTTGTGATTATCTTACTAAATACTAAATTTCTAATAATGTCTTTACTTATCTTCTTTAATCTTGCTAAAACACTAACACTACATCTATACACACTCAATTCTACACCTTAACTAGATTTAATCCTAATTCCCAAAATTTTTAACTTAATAAAGGGGGTGGTTAAGGAAGTAAATATAGTAGTATGGATGTAGATTATGTAGATTTCTATGTGGAGAATGTTGAAAAGCTCATAGATATTTTTAGTAATGAAAAGCAATTAATAGATGTTCATGAAGATAAGGTTATAATTGTTGGCGATCTTCATGGAGATTATGATACCCTTAAGAAAATTCTTGAAAAGTATGATGTTAAGTCTTGGAAGTTAATTTTTCTTGGTGACTATGTTGATAGAGGTGAATATCAACTTGAAGTACTTACGGAACTCTTGAAATTGAAAATTCAATTCCCAGATAAAGTAATTATGCTTAGAGGTAATCACGAATCTCCTTTAATGAATTATGAGTATGGTTTTGTGTATGAGTTATTAAGAAAAGTGGGTGAGCAAGCCAACTTGATATATCTCAGTATCTCTCAACTATTTGCAAACATGCCATATGCAGTACTTTTAAATGATGAAGTTCTACTACTGCATGGCGGATTACCTAATAACTTAGAGAACATTCAAGATATTAACAACATACCTAAAGGTGATAATATACCTAGAAATAAAATAGCGCTCCAAATCTTATGGAATGATCCTTCAGATAACGTTCAAGGTTTTCAACCAAATTATCTGAGAGGTTATGATCCTGTAAACTTTCCAATATACGTATTTGGGCCAGATATCACTAGTAAATTCCTAAGGAAAAATAATTTAAAACTCATAATTAGAGCTCATGAATATTTTGAAAATGGTTATAAATGGTATCATAATGGTCAGTTACTGTCAATATTTACGTCAAGAGCAGGTCCTTACAGTTTCGTTAAACCTAAAATTGTAGTTTATCAGAGAGGTAGTGAAGATATTAAGGACAGAGTGAAAGTGATAAGTCCTTAAATAATCTTGGCAGTAATGACTGTAATGTTGTCTGTACCTCCTTTCTCATTTGCCAAATCAACTAGTTTTCTAGTAATAAGTTTAGGATATCTAAATCTCATAACTATTTGATAAATTTCTTCATTGCTCACTAGATCAGTTAATCCATCAGTTGTTAAGAGAAGGTAAGAATTTTTCTTAAGATTTATAGGTCCATACATGTCAATTCTATTTATAGTAACACCAACAGCTTGTGATATTGTATGAGCATCAACTTTATGATCCATAGTTATCTGTTCAATACCATAATCATCAATAATATATACTCTAGAGTCGCCAATATGTGCAATATACATTTCATTATTAGTAATTAAGCATCCTGTAAAAGTTGTTCCACAACTTTTGCCTAAATACCTAGCGTACTCTTGAATTTCCATGTGAGTTCTATTTATAATACTTTCAAATACTTTGAAAGGATTATCATTACTAATTATTGGTGAATAATCTAGCAAATTTCTAATCATGTATAGACTAGCTCTTTCACCAGCTTCAAAACCACCAACACCATCAGCTACAGCAAGTACGTGCCATGACTTTACACCATGAGGTGTACATAGCTTTATCGATATTGAGAGAGCAGAATCTTCATTATTATCTCTCACTAAACCTTTATCAGAGTATAGATCATGAAGTATTAAGTTCTTCGATAATCTCTTTGAAATGTTTATAACATCCTCTTCAGAGAGAACTTCCAAAATACCAATAACTTCTCTATTATTTACTACAAAACGAAGACTAACATCTCTGCCTAGCTTATCGATTCTCTTAAGTTTTCTGCCATTACGATAAATTGTGAAGAATCCATCCATACCATTGATAACTAATCTATCTTCCCATACAATCACGTAATTGACATTTCTACCACATCTCTCTAGAATAGAACTTACACTATCAACATTACCACCATGATTTACTAACTCTGTTAGAAAAAGTCTTAATGTTGATATAATGTCATTTAAATTTCTTGAAGTCATTATTCCTTGATTTTCAAAATATTGATTATGTGTAGACACTTTAACTGTGAATGATATGGTATAGTTCATTGAAGATTCTCTGCACGTAATTATTCTCCATAAGAACTTCCTACCCCTCTTCACTGAGTATTACAGTAGAGATTACAATATTAATTTTACTTGTAATTTTTGAAAAATTATCATAAACTCAAGATCTTCATTTACTTAAAGATTCTACAAACCACATTTCGTATCTTGGGAGATCATGATTTAGAATTCTTTCACTGCTTTCTAGGCCGTGTTGATTAATGGCAGGTAGTACTTATGTCTTCTCTTTCTCTTCCTCCTTTACTTTTGTACCTTCTGCATACGGTTTTTCTTCGAATTCTCTAACTGGTAATTCCTCTTCTTTCTTTTCAGCATATACTTGAGTACCTACTGGCGGTTTTTCTGGTTTTGTTATTTCTTCCTTTCTTACTCTTGTAAATCTTTGCATAATTACTGTTGTAGCACTTCTTATTCTATCTCTAAACACGTAACCTATAGATAGCACTCCGAGACCTAGACCTAAACCAATACTTCCTGTATAGTCTTTATACCAGTATAGTTCTACCTCTGTAGGTTCTTTAACTGTAAAACTTACATATTCACTTCTATATTCTTTACCATTCATTACCCATTTATCGAAAAGTACTCTCACTAAGAAGCCAACTTCACCACTGGGTTTGTATGTGTAAGCATCAATACTGAATCTTCTTCCCTCATCAACCCATTCGCTAAAAACTTCTTCTCTGCTACTATCAATCACGTTATATACAGCTACTAAGTACTGTTTCACCCATTTAGCTTCGCACTTTATAGGCTTATTTACAGTTATGGTTATTGTTGTTAAAGTTGAGTAACAATCACCAGTCCATCTGTCGAATCTCCATCTAACGTCAGGTCCTGCAGATCTATATTCAGGTACACTTAAATGTAGTATCTGACCCTTTCTATACCATTCTTCACGTTCTGCGCCACCAATTTTATCCTCAATAACTACTAGATACATTTCTTCAAAGTATGCTTTAAGTTCTGTTGAATGTTCAAGCTTTAATTCTCTTGACGCTGTTGTAACTCCGTCACTCCACTTAGAGAATATATACTTAACATCACTACTAATCTTTACTTCTGAAGGAACTTTAATTTCATAAGTTCCTGGAAGTAGCCATCTCTCACTTATACATTCAGTACCTAACTTAATACATACATCAATAGGTGAACCATCAGTAAGTACTGCCTCTACTTTCAGCTTTACATAAATGATTACAGGAATGTCAAATTCATCAGTATACTCCTTACCTGTATATTCAGATACATACGTTAATTGAAGTCTAATATTACGTCTACCTCCTTCGTGAGGTATTATTCTCATAGTTATAAGAACTTCATCATTAGGACCAAAGCTGTACTTATCGATACTTACATCTACATGTGCATCGAAGTTTGGTCTCGGAATTATACTTACAATTCTGCCACTCCACCCAGTATTCTTTAACCTTACCGTTAAGGTGTTGATAGTTTCCTCCTTAAGATTATCAGTACCCGTTGTTGAAATTAGTATGAAGGGTCCTGGACGTGGAGGTATAACATTTACTGTTATACTTCTTGAATCATCAAGCTTGCCTCTACCATAAACGTAAACGTCAATAGTATCTACATAACCTTTAGGTACTTCCTTAAAGGTTACTTTGAATTCCAGAGTTACCGTGTCTTTACTATCAATTGTCACTACATAACTTGCACTATAAAGTCCAGCTCCAGACTTAACTACAACTTTATAGCTATATCCAATCTCTCCAGTATTTTTAATAGCTACTCTTAACCTATACGTACGATCTATAATTATTGTATTGACGTTTCTACCTTCTTCATCAATAATACTTACATCAAGAATTTCTGCTCTCGGATGATCTCTCTCAACCCAACTCGTGGAACCAGAACCACAATTATATGCATCACATGCGTGTATGGTTAGAGTGTATGTACATCCTTCACATATAGGTTCGACAATGTCAAAGCGGAGAGCATAATTGTAACCTCCACTTAATACTCCAGACCAATAGTACGTGCCGTATGGAGTTCTTAAAGTTATATCAACTGTAGTACTTCCTGTAAATTGTTTGAGACTGAAGACTACATAGATAGTTTCACCAAGATAAACCTCACTTCTAACCCTACCATAAACATCATACACCTTCACTGGAATTTGTGAAGGACTTGATGGTGATGGAATGGTTACCGTGACAGGTATGTACGTTGTAGGTGTTGGAACTTCCTGTGAATATACTATCAATGATAAGGTGAGAAGTAACGTTAAGGAAACAATTATAGCGAGCATAACCACACTAATTACTGTCCCCTTACTCATAGATTAAACATAGAGTTTAGTATTTTTATAGATTGCTTAATCAAACTTATACAGTGGCAATATCGTAATATTCATAATTAAATCTTCTTCTCCTAAAGTACTTAATGATTAATAGTGAACCTATCACTCCCATACAGACACCAATAAATTGCATGATTAATATAACTACTACTGTTAAGGGTAAATTCAACATTATACTACATCTTGAGAGTCTTGTAGGTAATTTGATACTGTAAGTACCTTTTAAAAGATCAAGTATTGATATGTATTTACTTATTTTTTCACTTTCTTTAAAGCCTTCCCTACTAAGTATTATATCAAGATAAGATGCAAGAAAACCAACATTAATTTCAACTTCGCCTCTAATCTCATCAATAACATCATTAACTTGGTAAGTTTTATTATCATAATTTATAACTAAATCTTTCACCTTTAACTTCCATATATAAGTATTATTCAGGTATTGAAAACTTTGACTTAAACTTTCATTGAGAATGTACATATCTACTTTATGATCAAGTATGTATGTATTGTTACTCAATTTCAGATTAAAACTGTAAGTTAAGTTTTTGAACTTAATACTAATCATTAACTTTCCATCTTGAGACTTGAAGTGTATCTTAAATATGCTCCTTGAAATATTGGTAAGAAGTATCTTGAAGTCTTCGTAATTCTTACTTATTGAAATTGAAATGTTGTTATTGAACTTTATAAAGTCAAATATAAGATCGTTAAGGCAGTAAGTTCCGGAAAATCTAACATCTAGATAAATAATTAGATCAAGCCTATCTTTTGAAAGTACTACCTGATCAATACAGTGTTTAAATTTGTATAGTAAGCTCCATTTGACATGTTCATCAAGTTTTGTAGCATTTATGACTACGTCAGGCTTGAATGATGTTAACTTAGAGGTGTATGTAGTGTTTGTTTCTAAGTTGTAGGTGTAGATTCCTGTACTATTTTTGAATATAAATTCATTTTCACTAACTTTGCCTAAAATAACGTCTTTACTACAATTAATTCCTCTAAACTTTGATAATGTTGTTAAATTGTAGATATAACACTCATTATGATATTCAATTATGTAATAGCTTCCTAGTCTTAAAATTAGAGTTACATTACTTAAATTATTTGAAAAATTTTTACAAATAAGAACGTTATTTCTGAGAACACAATCATCCAGTTTGATATCAAATTTTCTATCAAAATTTGTTACGTTAATTACTATGTATGGATTAGACTTAATTATCGTGCTGAAAGTTGTTATTAGCAGTATTGTAAAAAGTATTACCAAGATTTTTAGTAACTTTAAGTACATTATCTAGATCTTATGTCTGATATACTTGTGTTGATGATTCTAACTTGAAGGTTATGTTTAATACTCCTCCTGGACTTATTACATCACCGTCTTTTAATTCTTGAGGTCCTTTACCTTTGATTTCTCTACCATTTAGTAGAGTTCCGTTAGTGCTATTTAGATCTTCAATATACCATCTATTACCTCTAATATATATCTTGAAGTGTCCGCCGCGTTCCTCTCTAGTAATGTAGGCTAGCACGTCTGGATGAACACCCCATTTCTCAAAAGTTTCACGACCAAAGATTTTAACTGTCTCAGTGACAGGTATTTCTGTACCGTTGGGTAGTACTAGACGGTACAGTATAGTTCCAAATTTAGTTTCAGGAGCTGTAGGACGTGGAGGTGCTACTCTTGTTTCAGGGTGTGGAGGTGGTGATGGTGGAGGTGTAGGTGCTAGTGCTTTTCTAGTTCTACTATAGGCTATGAAACCTCCAATCGCTGCAATAGCTATAGCTGCACCTATAGCTGCATAGATCCATGACGGTACACATCCACACTCTATAGCGCATGGATTTACTTGTACCCAAGTACCTTCTGAAGAACATCTGTAGAGAGCACCTCCCATACATCTGGTCTCTCCTGGTACACAACCTGCTGCTGCACCTATTGTTATTGTTAATGCAGGAGCCTCTACAGTGCCTGTTGCGGTTGTGAATACTGTCACTATATCCCATTGACCACTCTCCATCTGACTAGTAACTGAAAATACATAAATACGTTCAACTAAATCTCTCAAATCTATTTGAACATTTCTTAAAGGTACAGTCTGTACGCCACGTGGAGATATGACTGCAACTGTCAAGGTAGGTTGGCATGGTTGGGTACTGGTGATGTAAAGCCAAACTTCTTCCCCAACATTAAATGATGCTTTGGGTTCTGAACTATAAGGACCACAAACGACTACTCTAACTTGTCCACATCCAGGAACGGCAATAACTTGTTCTTGAGCATATATTATAGACGTCAAGTACGTAGTTAATAGTGTAGTTAAGATCATTAACAAGGTAAGTGTGAAGTGAAGTGTAACGTTATTCCTAATCATCACTACTCACAACATTTGTATTGTCTCTGTTATTTTAAATTTTGTTTCTTTATTAAACTTTAAAGAATAAACTTTCAACTTGTTAAATTTTCAATTTAGAGTAGTATTTTTAACTATATTAAAGAGATTAACTGTGGGTCATGCATATACTTAAACCTGGCATTAAATTTGCTGGTAAGTATGTCATTATTAAGCAGTTACGTGTAGGCGGTATGAGTTGTATTTGGCTTGCGAGAAGTGATGAAAACTTCTATGTTGTTGTTAAGGAGCCAAGACTTGATAGTAATGTTGAGATCAATATTGAGAAGATTAGACATGAAGCAAAAGTTCTAAAGAACGTTAAACATGCCAACATTGCTAATCTAATTAAGGCTTATGAGATCATGAAAATACCTGAACAGATAAGATTAACAACGAAGTTATTACCTGTAATTTTAGTCTTAGAATATGTTAACGGTCCTAGTCTTGAAGATTTTAGAAAACATTACTCACTAAGTGATGATGATACTCTCAACATTATGAGGCAGTTATGTAGTGTCGTCTCTTACATTCATAGAAATAACATTGTTCATAGAGACATAAAGCCAAGCAATATTCTACTTCAAGACTATGCTATTGTTAAACTTATAGATTTTGGAACAAGCAGATACTATTTTGATCAACCAATATCTGGTGAAGCTGTCATATCGCCAGGCGGCTATACAGCACCTGAACAACATAGAGGTATTGCTATGCTTCAAAGTGATATATGGTCTCTAGGTGCTGTCCTATATTTTCTACTTACAGGTAAAGATCCTATACATGACTTGACAGGTTATCCACATAATATAAAGTATTTACCAGATCCTAGAAGATTTAAAAGAGATGTTGATGAGAGATTTGTAAGAACTATTCAGAAAGCTATGAATCCTAATCCAAGTCTTAGATACTTAACAGCTGATGAATTTTTATCAGATCTTTTGGGAAAACCTATCGAGTACATCAAATCAACAATTCAATTACTAATTAAAGGTGAAGTGTACGGTATCGATAGTGATGTAGTAGTTATTGGTAGAGGTGATGATCCAAGCAAGTCTGTCGAGATTATTCATGAGAGAGATCACGTCATGGTGAGAGTGTACGATCCAAATTACTACATAAGTAAGAGACACTGTATGATATTTAAAAGAGGAGATAAATGGTTCATTAAAGATTTAGGTAGTTTAAATAAGACGGCTATATATAGGCAAGAGGTGGGATGGATCGTTATACATAAAGGATATAGAGTTGAGTCTAATGAATTTGAACTAAAAAGTGGTGACGTAATTTCTATAGTTTATGATGAGTCTAAAGGACCTTATCTTCAAGTAACTGTTAAGTTTATGTGAAAAATTCACTTCTCCTCAACTCTACAATTGATTCTTACTTTACGTAATGGATAATCCATCAATCTTCATAAGTCTCTCAAGATCTAATAATACCATTCCTAATGGACTAACAACATAATCATCAATAATTCCTTTATGTACATGACAATTAACAATAACGTTTACTAAGATTTTCATAGATTCACGATTATCAAGAATTAACTTCTAATTCAAATACTGGCTTGTTCATAGTATGGCGTACTTACTTCACCATCGTCCGTTTAAGTTTAATCTTTTTGCAGGTTCTAGGAATTACGATATCTGGTGTGTCGATTTCAAGACCATTAATAGTAGGTTGCAGTTTTAATAACATTATTATCCCTCTTTAACTTACTTTAACGCTACAATTCTTCCTGTAACTTCAAGGATGACATCACATAAAATTTCTAGACATGATTCAAAATTAAAATATGTGAAATAATCAAGTATTTTCACATAAATTGCATCTCTATAAGATGAAGTATTTTTAAATATGTTAGAGGAAGGTTATATACTCAGTGATGAGCATCCCTGATTTTGATTAGATGAAATAGCCTTGTCCCCGGCTGATACTTTAAGAATCAGTGCAGATCGTTTTAATCATTCATCATTAGGTCCGTTCTCATCATTGAAATAAGATTTAGATAGTTTTTCTAGGTGTTGTTGCTCCACAGGCTGTACAGTGTAGTACGTATATTCTACCTTCTTTAGTTAAATATGTATCTATTGAATTACATACTGGACATACTACATAAAACTTTATGTATCTTTCATAAACTGTCTCTAATGTTCTTGGACTTCTCTCAGCATATATTGTAAATGCTTCACCTTCAATATTTCCTGGTACTGCAAGTTCTTTGAGAAAGAATCTAGCGACATGTGATGGATCTCTATTAAGTTTTTGACAAACTTCTTTGAAGTTCTGGATAATAGTTCTTTTAGGAAGGGTTTGTATTTTTAATCTTGGAATTTCTTGTCTTCGCTGTACTCTAGGAGTTATCACCTTATATGCCTTATCAAGTAGTTTCATGTAAAGCTCATCAAAACTCATTAAAGAATACATCGTGATAAACTTATTAAAACTATTTCCTTAAAACTCCAAGAATTATGAAGATTACACTTCTCGGTTTAGGTGGTTGGATTTCTAATCCATGGCTCGAATATGTTTCAATACTTGTAGAATCAGGTAATGATAAATACCTAATAGATGCTGGTGAAGGTGTGTATAAGGTTTTAAGAAGAAGTTTAAAAATAGACATTAACGAGCTTACTGGAATAATAATTACTCATGCACATGGTGACCACATTCTAGGTTTACCTACAATCTTCTTATGGGCTTACTATAGGGGATGGCATGTTAAGGTAATGGCTCTCTCAAATGTCGTCAATGACATTAAACAATTAGTTAAGGCTGTACATATGGAGAAAACCTTGTCGTGTGTTGAATTTATTGAATTTTCCTCAAGTAGTGAACCCATCAAGATCTATGAAACTGAAAGTTCGGAAATTTATGCAGCAAGTACTAATCATGTGATCGAGTCTGTGGGTATTAAAATTATTGAAAAAAGCTCAGGAAAATCCATAACGTATACAAGCGACACAGCACCAAGTGATAATATAGTTAAACTCGCCATGAATAGTGATGTAATTATTCATGAAGTTAGTATGAGTGAGGGTTTTGAAGAGCATGCTCATAAGCATGGACATAGCACTATAAGAGATGCTTTAGAAATTGCAAGAAAGGCTAGATGTAGGTACTTAATACCAGTACATTACTATGTTAAAGAAATTGTGATACCCAAACATGTAGAAGTAAATATCATACTTCCAATACCATATCAAGAAATAATCATCTAGTAATGGAACCTTAAGTTGAATGTAGACTTTAAAGATACTTCATCATTATCCTAGATCTAACAAATAAGAGTTTAAGATATTCTTAACATGATTAGAGATTGGCTTAACATGAATGACGTTAAGAGGTGTATCGATAATTTTTTACACATTACGTGAAGTCTCTTTCGGAGACATCCATAAATTAAAAAATTCTCCTAAGCACTATGAAGTTCTCATAGATGAAGTGGAAAAGTTATTATTAAGCATTAAAATACTTGTAGTAAATGAGTTATGAAGAAATTTTCACAAAGTCAAGACAGGTATATGAGATTGCTAAGAAAATCTTTCCAGGAGGTGTCAACAGTCCAGTACGTTTAATGAGACATTTACCTTATCCTTTCTACGTTAAGAGAGTTGAAGGCGCTTTCATTGAAACTATTGAAGGTGTAAAACTTATCGATTACTGCATGGCCTTTGGACCATTAATTCTAGGTCATAAACCTAAAGTCGTTGAGGAAGCTGTTAAGGAGTTTTTAAGTAATGGCTGGATGTTTGGTATACCTACAGAGATAGAACTCGAACTTGCCAAAACCATTATGAGACATTTTCCAAGTGTTGAAATGATTAGATTTGTGAATTCAGGTACTGAAGCTACTATGAACGCTATTAGACTTGCAAGAGCGTATACAGGTAGGAAAATTATTGTTAAATTTGATGGTTGTTATCACGGAGCTCACGATTATGTTCTCGTAAAGGCAGGTAGTGGCATAGCCACTTGGGGAATACCTACGAGTCTTGGTGTTCCTGAAGAAGCAGCAAAGTTAACCATAGTCTTACCGTATAATGATGTTGAAAAACTTGAAAAGACTTTTCAAGAACAGGGAGATAAGATTGCCTGCGTAATTATTGAACCTGTAGTTGGTAATTTTGGACTTATACTTCCTGAAAAAGATTTTCTTAAGAAGCTTAGAGAACTATGTACAACATACGGCTCTATACTCATTTTTGATGAGGTAATTACAGGTTTTAGACTAAGTCTAGGTGGTGCTCAAGAGTATTTTAATGTTAAAGCAGATTTAACAACACTTGGTAAAATTATTGGTGGTGGTTTTCCAATAGGTGCTTTTGGAGGTAAGAAGGAAATTATGGAAATGATAACACCTAGTGGTCAAGTATATAATGCAGGAACCTTCAATGCACATCCAATATCTATGATTGCAGGATTAGTAACTATCAGAGAACTTGAAAAAGAATATCCATATAAGATAGCTAATAAAGCTAGTGAGGAAATTGTAAAAGCAGTTAATGAAGAAATCTCAAAAATAAGGATCAATTTCAAAACTAAACACATAGCATCAATGTTTCAACTCTACTTTACTGATAGAGAGATCAAGAATGCTGATGATGTTAGGATGTGCAATGTAGATCTGTATAATAGACTACATAGTGAATGCTTAAAGAACGGACTATACTTAACACCAAGTCAATATGAAGTCAATTTCACCTCAGCTGCACATGATGAAGAAGTTGTAAGTAAGACCATAGACATACTTGTTAGATGTTTGAGAAAATTAGAAACTTCATGATTTGACTTTCTTCTCTATCTTTTCTCTAACTTTGATACTTTTAATGTACGCTATTAATGGGTTCTTAACGCTGCATGCCATATTGTTTGGACATAATCCCAAACTATTCAATTCATCACAATTTGGTGGCATGTAAAACTTTCTACCACCTTTAAGGCCTGCAATATGTTCTACTTGATACCTAGTTATCTTCTCATTAAAATCAGCAACTGTTCTAAAAAGATCAACAATTTCTTCAACAACTTCCTCTACTGGCTTTTTTTCATAATCAATTTTTACCCTAAGTAGAAAAGCAGCAACAGTGAATCTGGCCATATGGCTGGGATTACCTCCCGACTTTATATCGTTAATAATAGCTTCAATACAGGGTGGGTATGTTCCTGTAATTACATGTTTAGAAGTTGCTGATCTATACTTAACCTCTAACTCCCAGTAGATTCTTTCAAACTCTCTATCTAAGATCTTAACAATACTTTCAATTAGATACTCATTTTCTCTAGCATTTCTAATCATGCTCATTATCATTTTTTTAACATATTCTTCAACATATCTTATAAATTCCTTAATGTCAAGTAGGACGTATCCCTGAATTACATATCTATTTATCAGTTTCCAGTTAGGATCGTTTTTAGGCATGTATTTTAGGTAAGACCATACTGGCACTGCTATATCGAAAACTTCTAAAAGAATGTCTGAATTTGTGATGTCATGTAGAGGTTTGAAATCGATACCTAACTGATAGGCAATGTATAGTACACATTCACGTACTTCACATTCAAGGTAATTGCTTAATCTCTTAGCTTCGATATTTGCAAATTTAAACCAAGTCTTTTCAGGAAGTTTTGACATTATCATTATAGCTACATAATGTGCAAGTAATTCACGGTATGTATTATCAAAATTATCACTTATCTTTCCATCAATTAAAGCTTCTTTAATAATTTCAAAACCTCTCCGGATAATTTCCTCATTCTTAAGAAGTTCATTAAGTCCTAAATTCTTGATTCTATTCTTAGCATCTTTAGTAAAGGGATACTTTACTAGGTAATAATCATACTCTCTACTTCCTGGTCTTAAATTACCAAGCTTAATACATGCCTCAATATTGATTGACATTACTAATATACTAAACTCAGTAAAGAGATTTATAATGTAATAACGTGAAGAATTAACTTAATATTTAAGTATCACTTCAGATGTATGTTAGAAAATGAACTTACAACATCTTAGAAGACGTATTGATGAGATTGATGAAGAACTTGTCAAACTTTTAAGTGAAAGATTCAAGATAGTTAAAGAAATTGCAAAATACAAAGTACTAATTTCTCAACCCATTCTTGATCATGAGAGAGAAGAACACGTTAAGCAGCATTGGCAATTACTTGCTAGAAATTATGATGTACCTCTTGAAGTAGTTCACGATGTTATTTCAAGCATTCTTAAGTTGTCAAAGATAGCTCAAGTTAGAGAAAAAGTTGAAAAATGGAGAGATTCTTTAAACGTTCTTATTCTTGGTTCAGGCAGAATGGCGAGAACTTTCGAGAAGCATCTTAAGCTTCTTGAACTTAAAGTTAAAGTATCAAGTTGGAGAGGTAAGGAGTGGTTGAACGAGACTGATAAGTACAATATCATTATGTTAACTACAAGACCAGACTCTATATATTCTGAAGAATTTAAGCAACTCTTAGATAAATTAAAACAAGATACTATACTTGTAGATGTATTTTCAAGTAAATCAAACATCTTTCATTACATAGAAAACGAGTGCCTAGTCAGACAAATCAACTACATAAGTACACATCCACTCTTTGGACCACTTGACTATCCTGTAGGTGAGACTATAATAATCATTCCAAGTAAATCATGTAAAGCAAGTGCATTAAAACTTATTGAAGAACTCTTTAAGGATCTTGGATTTAAAGTGAAACTCTTACAATCTATTGATGAGCATGAGAAAGCTATGGCTGTTGTTCAAGTAATACATCATATTCATCTATTGAATCTTATGCTCAGTCTACATAGGGCAAGTAAGCTCTTTAATATTGATTTTAGAGAATTCTCAACATATAGCTTAAAGTTAACATCTAAGGTTCTTAATAGAATTAGAGAACTTATAAACGTAATACTTGAAATACAGCTAAGTAATAAATATGCAGGTAATGCTAGAGCTATTGTCAGGGATATACTTAGCGAACTTACACAATGCATTGAAAATGCTAAAAATGTGGAGACTGCATTAAGATGTGTTAGTGATACTTCATGAGGTATGGACTTTTAGGGTATAGAATTAGTTACACTCTCTCACCAGTAATACATAACACACTTTACAGATTACTAAATATTAATGCGGTATATGAAGTTATAGATGTAGAACCTGAAAAATTAACAGATGTAGTTGATTACTTACGAAACATTAATGGATTTAACATAACTATACCCCATAAAGTTTCATTTATTAAATATCTAGACCTTATAGATAAGACTGTAGAGATTACAGGTTCTGTAAATACCGTGAAGGTTGTTAATGGAAAGTTTATAGGATATAATACTGATGTTAATGGAATAATAAATTCATTAATAAGTTCAAAAATTAATAAATTATCAGAAGATGACATAGCACTAATTCTAGGTGCTGGAGGTGCAGCACGTGCAGCAATCTATGCACTCTACATTATGGGAGTTAGAAACTTTGTTATAGTTAATAGATCTAGAGAAAGAGCTCTAGAAACCATCACCTACTTGTCAAGAAGTTTAAGTAATGTGAATTTCAAGTATGTAGAGTGGAGCTTGAGAAATGATGCAGCTAATAAGTCAGACATTATTGTAAATTGCACACCTGTAGGTACTTGTAGTAATGAATCTCCACTTGACAAATCTAACCTATCAAGTAATCACTTAGTTATTGATCTTGTATATAGACCAAGAGTAACTAAACTACTAAGTTATGCCATACAAGCAGGGGCAAAAGTGGTTGATGGGTTAAAAATTCTGATATATCAAGCTTTAGAGGCAGAGAAGATATGGTTAAATATCGATGTAGTTCAAAGAAAGTACTTCGAAAAAATTGAGGAAATGCTAATCTCTCATGATCTTGAATGTTAAGTCTTGCATTAATACTGGGAGCTCATCTTTAAAGAACTTGGCGCCGGGGGTGGGATTTGAACCCACGCCCCCATACGGGGACGGGCTTTCTACGTTATTGAAAATTACATAGCAGGCCCGCGCCTTAGACCAGACTCGGCCACCCCGGCTCTTGCGTGAACTTAACGTTTAGGAAGATTTTTAAACTTTCTCTAACTACTCATCATTACTTTAATTTAAATGGTATTAATCTCTCTTTAACCCTCCTAAATTTTGGATGATATATATAGTCTATACATGTTCCTTTTGCTCTTCTAATCTCCATATGTTCTATGAGCTCTCTAAATACTCCACCTACAATTCCATCAGCGATGATTACGTATCCTTGTGCAGTTTCTTTAGTGATTTTAGCACCAGGTAGTGGTGTTATTCTCCTCACAGGTGCTATTTTTGAAAGTCTCTTAACTAGCTCATCATAAACCTTAGACATTCTTACAAGTCTACCAGAGACAATTATTTCTTTAGGTTTTGGAACTGAAATCAACATAGCCATAACAGCCTTCTCGATACTTTCCATCATTGCTTGCCAAGCAATTCTGCATTTTTCATCATTTTCAATATTTTCAATAAATTCTTCAGGACTTGCTTTACCTGTAATTGATATACATCCGCCAGTAAATACATCCGCTTTTTCCCAAAAACCAACAAGTTGTACAAGCTCCAAATCAGTCCATGACATAGTTAGAAAGCCAGGCCCTGGCATTGTAGTTCCTCCAAAACCATCAACAATTTTTCCATTCCTAACACCAATAACAGCATTATATCCAAAACCCATCTCTACAAGTATAAGTGAAACTTCACTATAAGGTATTCTTAATCTTCTTGCTTGATCATAAGTAGCTAATACAGTAACGCTGAGCTTATCTGCTGTACCCATATCCATCTTGTTTATCTTTCTATGAATAGGTACTGTTGGTAAGTTAATTACTCCAGGAATAAAACATACAGGTAATTTTCTTCTCTTCATTTCCTTAATAATTTGTGTCATTGTGTAGTAGATGAATGCTCCAATAAAGCCTCTCTTTAAAGCTTTTTCAATCTCCTCTCTACTTGTTAGAAGTATATACGTGTAATACCAATCTTCAAGAATACTTTCAGGAATTTCATCTAGGTAAGTAATTTCAACACCATAACCTGAAGGACCAGTAATTAAATCTACAGGCAAAGCTTCCTCAATAGCGTCTATGAGGAGTTTGGGATCTTTAGCAACATCTACAGTCTCAAGACTTTCTTCAAAATATACTCTACCATCTTCTAGACCGCAGAGATCAAGACTTTTAGTGCCTGGATCAATACCTAGAACTCTAACCATGCTTTAAATAATGAATAACTAAGAAAATTAATACTTTAATTACGATTCTAATGCAAAATTAACTGTAGAAGTGTTGAAGTGCAGAATGACAAGATAAATAAATAAGTTAAGAAAGTTAAAGTGATGAAGTTCTGAATTTAGAAGAGTTTTAATCTCTATTTAAAAATGATTTACAGAAGTTCAAATATAATTGAAAGTGAGTTAATAATATCGTAAGATCATACTGTAGACTTAATTCTGAAGTACTTAGGAATCGATAACGTATAGTTTTTAAAGCTAATAGTGCTATATCTTTCAGCCTCAATACTGTAATTGAGTATTGGAGATTTAATAACTATTGTATGGTATTCACCAAACTCACCACAAGGATCAATCTTCAAATTCTCAATAAGTTTCAAAAATAGTTGAACATTTTCTTTACACACCTTAAATCCAAGAATGTTCTCTAAACCTTTCTTAACAGCAAAGACTATAAATTCAACGTCATCGAAAATCATTTCCTTCAATAATTCTTCTGTGTCATGGTTAAGTAATGGTTCTATAAGCTCTACATCACATTGTTTACATATCTTTTCTAACCATTCTACATGCTCAGTAATGTATATGTCACCTGCGATTAGATAGCTAATGCCATATTCTCTAAGTACTTTACACAACTTACTAGGTTCTGCACTTATTAATCTACAATTCATGAGCTTTGCATGTATCGATAATATGTGACTCACATAATCGTGAAGGTTAGATCTTGTGGGCGTAATTCTAATTAAATACTTAACATTAAGTCTAAACTTTCTCATAACTTCAATTATTGAATAATGACTTTCCTTTCCTCCTGAATAGAGAACTCCAATCATGACTTCAAAAGAAACTCTAGGAAGAATATCCTATTTATAAGTTATCTCTTAACTAAATACCGTAACAGAATGACATATAAGTAGTTGAGAACTTCGAAGAGAGGAATAGATGATGAAAATTATATACACTCTAGGTCACTCAGATAGAAGTATTGATGAATTTATAAATATATTAATTAAGCTTAAAATTAAAGTATTAATTGATGTGAGAAGATGGCCAAGTAGTAGGAGGCATCCACATTTTAATCTTCTAAATCTTTCAAGAACTCTAGGCAATTATGGAATTGACTACATGTGGATTGAGAAACTTGGTGGATATAGAAAGTTCAATATTGATGTTCCTGATTATGGAATTGCTAAATGTTTTGAAAGCGAAGGTTTTAGAGCATACGCAACATACATAACGAGGAATTTAGAAGTTAAGAAGTGGTTAAGTATACTCTTAGATATAGCTTCCCAATGTTTATGTATTATCATGTGTAGTGAAAAACTTCCATGGTTTTGTCATAGAAAAATACTTTCAGATTACTTGGTCATCAAAGGATTCAGAGTACTTCATTACATCGATGAGGATAGTATAATTGAGCATAAATTATCGAGATGTGCAAGAATTGTGAATAATGAGCTTGACTATGTTTAATGATTAGTAGCTGACGTGAGGATATATTAGATGTATATTACCTAGTATTCTTTCTCTCCAACCAATTCTGATACCCTTCTGTACAATGTATCCACCATTACCATTACGATCATCAACTTTTAATAATCTATAAGTAACATTGTTAAGCCACTTTTTAGCATAGGTGTATGCTTTGAATCTCTCTTCAGGGCTTGGACTTCTAAACTCTAATTTAGGAATAGGTACGTAAGGATCAATGATCAGTTCAATTTCAGAATCTAGATTTTGACTGATCCATTTTGCGAGTTCTTCAATATCTTCAAAATCATTGAGTTGAGGAATGTGTACAGTTTCAATGCTGATACTCAACTTTCTATTATACATAGATTTGACATTACTTAACACTACATCAACATCCTTACCAGTAATGAGTTTATGCTTATCATTAATTATGGACTTAATACTTATAATGATCTTATCGTTGATGTCAAATTTAGATTTACATAGTTTATCTAGGTAATTATTGTTGAGAAGATAACCGTTAGTCAGCATTCTCACCTTAATGTCGTACTTCTTTAAGAAATTGATTATGCGCGGTAGGTTGGGATCAAGACTTGGTTCACCACCACCAAGCACTGCATAGTTGATTTCAAAGTCTTTATTCAATTCTTTGATAAGTTCTTCAAACTCACTAATTTTCAGAAATTTTAGTTCTTCTTTATGTAAGAGATTGAGAATATAACTTGGTAAGTGTGTATCGTATATGCTTAAATTATTGATACATATCTTACAGTTGAAATTACATCCGAAGAATCTTACATAAAGAAGTTTGTCCCTTTCATAGAATGTTATGTTAAAGATTTTCGTCAACATTAATTATGGTTACGTCTTTAAGTTACGACTTTTCTTCTTTAATCTTTCCTCTGAGCTTTAATATTCTCTCTATTTCTTTTTGTGCAAGTTTTAAGTGAAATTCAAGTTCAGGAATGTTGTATCTTCTAGAAACTTCCATACCGTACTCCATAAGCTCATTGATTTCACGTAAATTCTTCTCAGCGAGTAGTGAATTTATTGAATATACAATACACTCTACAAGTTTTTCCTTAAATTCAAGCGCCTTCTCATTATTACCATCACTTACGGCCTTATTGTATAGATTCTCCCATCTACGACAGCTAACCATGATTTATCCCTTTCTCCTTCTTTCTAATCTGTTTATTAAAGTTTTTACTTTTCTAATAATTGAGATGTATGCCTTATCGAGACCGTAGTCTTTAGCTTCCTTGACAATATCTTTCAACCTAGCTTTAGCGAGTTTAACATCGATATTGCCTTTTAAGAGTTCAGTCTCAAAATTTCTCAGCTTAATGACTATTTCTCTTGCTTTACTCTCAATATCAATTTCACTCATACATTGAGCATGAATTTACGGTTTTTATAACTCTTACCTTATAATGTTGTGAATGTCTAAGCTTGATCTTAATGATATTATTAATTACGTATCTAGAGTACTTTACATTGTTGATAAGTACTCTATATCTATCGATAAAGCTTTTCAGAAAGTTAAACATAATTGGAAATTTAGAGAATCATTTAAAGTGTATTATGATGTCTGCAGTAGTGTATTACGTAACTATTATCAATTGAAATTTCTTGCTAGAAAATTATTGAATTCTGAAAGTAATAAGGCTATAGTTAGAACATGGATTCTAATTCATGGATCAAATTACTTCAGAAGAAGAGATCTTGTACATAGATTTGTAAATAGAGTTTTGAAAAAGAGAAAGATAAGGTTAAGTGATATTGATGCAATTATTGAAGAATTGAAGAGCGTAGATTATGTCAGATACCTATCCATTAAGTACTCTTATCCTGAAGAATTTGTTAGAAAACTTTCACAACTACTTGATTTTAGGGAACTTGAAGAACTTTTAAGAGCTATGAATAGTGAATACATTTGGCTTAGAATAAATACTTTAAAGATAGATATCGATAAGGCTGTTAAAATACTCGAAGATGAAGGTATAGCTATTGAACTTAATAAGGAAGTACCATTTTTAGGCCTAGTTATTGAAGCTAAAAGACCTATACATCATGTATCATTAATTAAGAGGGGGTTCGTAATTATTCAAGATAAAGCTTCAGTAATGACTGCACTCTCATTAAGACCTGAACCTCATGACTACATCTTAGACTTATGTGCAGCACCAGGAGGTAAAACTTCACTAATTATGCAGTTAGTCGAGAATAAAGCTAAGATTTGTGCTGTTGATATTTCTAGAGCGAGATTACTAAATATGATGAAACTTATGAGAAGATATGGAGTAGATTCTTCAAAAATTGACTATGTACTTGCTGATTCTAGGAAGTTAAGATTGAAGGGTAGGTTTAATAAGGTACTCATAGATGCTCCATGCTCATCAAGCGGAGCTATACTTAGAGATCCATCTATTAAGTTATCATTGAAAAGACTAGATAAAATTAATTGGTATGCTAGTGTTCAGTCTGGTCTAGTTGAGAATGTTATTCATCAGTTGAGAGATGTTGAAATAATATATTCAACGTGCTCCATACTTCCTGAGGAAGGTGAAGAAGTTATTTGTAGATTTCTAGACTGTGTTAAAATTGAAAAACCATTAACCATGCTTCATAACGGTTATTCAAAGTATGATTTTAATAGATGTGTTGGTAGAACTTTTCCACATTTAGATAAATGTGAAGGTCATTTTATATGTAAATTAAAGGTTTGATATTATGACGTGATTAGTTTCTTCAATTCTTCAAATCTTCTTTTTAGTTCTTCACAATGACTTAACTCTCTCTTCATTTCTTCAATTTTCTTTTTAGCTTCTTCAAGTTCTTGTTTGAGTCTCTCAACATCCTCTATTGATGGTGTTAGAAAGGTTGGTAATTCAATTTTTACACCTTCCTTTACGAACTTCTCATAAGTCTTAAGTACGATTTGTCCAGCCTTAGTTTCACCTTTTAAATGTTTTCTAATTGTTGCTTCAGTTTTTCCAAGCTCTTCAGCAATCTCTCTAATGGGCATTCCAGCTTTCTCTCTAGCTAATGCACCTGCAGCTGTTGCAAGTGAGTCTATCCAGGTAAGTCTTTCACCACTTCTTAAAAGTTCGATGAATTCTGGCGTGAATAATGATGCTAAGAGTAGTGCTGTCTCTAATCTTCTAATCTCATCTCTAGATATGGGTCTTAAGGGAATTTCAACAACTTCTTCTCTCATATCGTTTAATATTAACTGTGAGAGAATTCTTAAATCATTCGTGAGTTAGATAGTTTGAAAATATCATGAAGATCGTTGAGCTCTTAGAAAGCGTCTTGATAGTGATTTCAAAGTTATTCGAGAAGGTGGAGTCTAGAGTACTTGTAGACTCATGGTTCATGAATAAGATTATGAGGAGAATAGGAAGTAGAGACATAATTCAAAACTATGAGAGAATCTCAATTGATAAGATACTAGACTATTGTGAAGCTTTATCTTCAATTTTTCTAAGAGTAATTGCAATCCTAGATTATTGGAGTATGAGTAGTCTTATCAGTAAGTTAAGACATTTCAGGATTAGAGGGTCAGTGGTGTTTGTAGTTATAGATCCTGAAGATATTAGATTTCACTGTAAATATTACAAAATTCCATGTTTAGAACCATGGAGTAGTGAAACTTTCAGTAAGAGCATAATTGAAGGAATTGAGTATAGCGAAGTTTTTGAAATACCCTACATTATAAGGATAGATCCACATATAGATATCGATGTAAAGGAAACTTTGAATAGTTATGAATCGATTAATAGAGTTGGTGTATTTAATAAACATTGGGTAGAGCCATACAGATGGCATATAGTTAATAAGGTTAGAACTCTTGAAGTTCCTATTAATTTAATCTTAAAGAGAAGTGAGGATCATATTTACATCATTGGTGATAGTGGAGACGTAGTGTTTATACAACCTTCACAAATACCCTTAATTACTGGTAAACATGATGGTAAGTTACGCATCATCACCTCGCTTTATCAACATCCTCTGCCAGTACATAAACTTAAGGAAATGTTCAATCTCGAAATTAAAGTATCTGACTGGAGTGATTTTCTAAGCAAGGAACTTGAAAGTTACGGATTCAAAGTTATTAAGGAAAATCTAGCGCAATCTAAGTATGATCCTAATGAGATTTTGAAAGAGTTATTAAGTGATTTTAATCCTACTTTAAAACTCGTTAAATGGTGTATATTCAAGTCTGTGAGAGAAGGTGAGGTACCCATAATCGTTGAGCATGAAAATTTAACAAACTATCCTTCAAATTATGGTAAGGTTAAAGGAAATACTTTAACAGATGCTGTATGGTATGATATTGAAAAATTAGATACTTTAACAGATTATGTAACAAGTAATGTAGTGACTGTGATGCATGGATTAGTAAAGTATTATCAGTATGGTACAATCTATGGAATAACCATCTATAAGGATGTTCTTCAGAGCATAGATTTAGTTGAGAGTTTTCAGAAGATAGATAATGCAAGATCAAGACTTGTAACTATATGTTATTCTCCCTATGAATCTATGCTTCTAAGCAAACTCTCTGAGTATAAGAACATTAGAAATGTAGTACTGAACTTCGATGTTGAAAATATTGAGTATCTCAGAGATGAACTTATTAAATTATTCACAAGTAGTGATAAGTTTATCCATATAATAATTACCGTGAGTAGAGTTGAAAGTATTAAGAAATGTGTAATTGATAACGATTACTGTGATTTATGTGGTGATTGCCTAAAGACTAACTGTCCTGCAATTAAGATTACTGAACACAGATTAACTATAGATGCCAATACATGTATTGGATGTCATGTATGTAGGGTAATTTGTAGTAAGGGTGCTATTGGGTGTTTACATGAGTAGAATAGATAACCTAATAGAGATTGTAAATGTTATTGACAGAATAATTAAGGAAATTGAAAATCATGGTTTTCAGGTTAAGATACGTGAAGTAGATTTAAAAGTGAATTTAGAATCTGTAAGTGATTGTATATTCAACATTATACCTATATTCAATTTGAGCGAAAATACTTGTGAATTAGTGATTAACTTCTCATGCAACGATTCTAGCTCTTACATGTTAATCACTCTGCAACTAGTTAATTGCAATGTCGAGAAATTGATAAATTATTTCATCAATAGTTCTTTCAACAGCTCATCATTACATTTATGAACATGTATTAACACTTCATACTCTATAAAGTGAAGCTTTGCAGGTATAATCATTACATGTGGTGGTTCTCCAAAATCGTAATTTTCAAGGTTTGTTAGGGTATCTACATGAACTTTAGTATCTGGAAAACCGACTCTAGCAATACCAATTATAATTCTATCCTCAGTAAATATTTTACCTTTAACTTTCTCTTCAAGTACTCTCAAAATCTTTAAAGCTTCGTTAATAGTCATGAACTTACCATCATCAGAGACATCTAAAAGTAGTAATGTATGTAAATTTCTTTCAAGATTATCTTTTACAACCTCATAAGGTCTTAATGAGTATACGTTCATTCTTGGGTAAGTAATTGTTACTACTGGTCCAAATCTGTATGGGCTTAAGCCAACTAGACTAATTACTGAAGATAATATGCTTACACCATGAATGACCACAACTTCATGACCTCTTTTGCATGCCTCAATTCTCAGAACATTATGTGTAGTAGCTATTGCTGGATCTCCAGGAACTAATAATGCAACATTACATCCCTTTTCAAGCTTTTCAAAAATAACTCTACCTTCATCATCCTCAAGATCTTTTCTACAGACTTTAACTACATTCTTTCCGGAAATATTCTTGATGTACTCTAAACACCATGATGGTATTGGTGATGTATAGTCTTCAAGGAAGATGAATTCGCATTTTTTCAATACTTCCAACCCTTGTAAAGTTAGATATGTTGGGTATACACCTAGGCCAATGAGGTAAAGTTTTCCCATAACACTACTCTCATAGTTTTAACAATTTTTTAAGAGTAGCTTAGATGTAGAAACTGTACAATTGATTCTTCTAGATAGTGAATTTTGAAATTACTTAGTTACTGGCTCCCAAGTAATACCTAGCTCTGTAGCAAATTTATAAGCTTCTTCCATTTCCTTCTTAGTAACTCTACGTGCAATTTCTCTCCATTTCTCTCTCTTAAATTCTACTTGATATTCAGGTCTATATTGATCCATGATGTTGACTAGAGCTTTACGATAATTACTCGCAATCCATTTAAGAATAGGTTTGGTACAACATTCTACATGTCCAGGAAGTACTAAATGTCTAATTATGCAATCTTCATCACGTTCTGCAAGTATTTTCATATTTCTAGTAATTACTTCCCAGTAATTTCTTACTATAGAGTATTTAAGAGCACACTTGTTGTTACCATACTTCATATCAGGTAGCCAGATATCTATTACATGCATTATAAGTTTCATGCCGCCTAAAGTTAAGTACATGTTGCTATTCCATAACTGTGGTACATTGACTTTCAGTTCTGTTAAGTATCTTATTGATTCTAAAATTACATGAATGTTAGGTGTTGGTTCACCACCAACCCAGTTAATATTTCTAGCATCATTTTCTCTGAGCCATTTCTGAATTATGGCTAATTGCTTAGCATTAACTTCAATACCATTTTCAGGATTTTGACTAATATCCCAATTTTGACAATAAACACATCTAAAGTTGCATCCTGTGAAGAATATTGTTCCTGATGGTACTAACGGAGCTTCCTCACCCAGATGATGAAAATATGTTGACACTCTTGATCTGTGGTCTAATAGGCATGCACCTCTCTTAACATATCTATTAATGTGACATTTTCTTTCACAGAAGTTGCAATTTCTTAGAGTTCTATATGCAATTTCAATTTTAACATCTAGAAGTGACGTTTTTGGTAATTCCTTATCAATAATTTTTAAACTATTTTCACTAGAGTTCTCTCTAATTTCAAGCCACCACTTATCGAATTCTCTACATGCCTCATCATGAATTCTCCATAACTCCTCTATAGGCAGTTCTTTAATGTTCTTATCACGAATTTCAATTCTGGCAAGTATGTGATATTTAGCTGGCGCTTCATTATTCATAACTCTATAATACCATGATAGTTTCTCCTTAACTATAGGATTGGTCCATACGAAGACACCATCAGGTCTTACAAGTTCCCAATTCTTTACTCTTCTTAACAATTCATCAAGCAAGGAAAATCCCTACTGTAATTATTGATCAAGAATTTTAAATAATTTTTACTTAAAACTTGCCACTCTCTAAGGCTTTTCTAATAAGTTCAAGTTTTTCTCTAATATATTCTTTAAAGGCTTTAGCTTCTTCAGGATTTTTAAATCTATACTTCTCATACTTACCCTTCTCTAAATCTTTAAGCATTTTTGAAAGTTCTTTCTCAGCCTTTCTTAATCTCTTACCTAATTCAGTACTCATAATTTCTTAACCTAGAAATGTGGTTTTATAAAAACCGTACTTTTATGTGAATTCTTTCATAATTACAGCATTAATATTCTCTTTCTAAATCTTAAGTAGTAATTGTACTTTCTAGTTCTCAACAACTTAACTTTATCCCCTTCATAACTTATAAGAACTTCCTTATCACTCCATATCTTCACACCATCGCAGATGATTAATGCTTGTTCTTGAGAAATTATTCTTAAAGGTACCTCTAATGGATGTACTACTGAAGGTATGGATCTCGAGAAAGGTGCTAGTGGTGTTATTATCTTCGCTTTAACTCTAAGATCAATAACGGAACCTCCTGCTGATAGAGAATAAGCCGTAGAACCTGTAGGTGTTGCAATTATTACACCATCCATTCTAGCAGTGATGATTTCACAATCGTTAGCTTCATAAATACTTACCGTAATTAATTTGCCTAAATCTTCATTTCTAACAAGAACTTCATTTAGAAAGTAAGATCTCGATGTACGTGTACGTACCCTTAAAAGCTCTCTCTCATCGATGATGTACTTTCTATGAATAAGATCTTTAATGGCTTCCAATGCTTGCTCTTTCTCGACATCACATAGATAGTTAACTCTACCTGTACCAATGTGTAGTATTGGTATTTGTAGAAGCTCTTCATTAATATCATGTATGTATCTCAGCAGTGTACCATCACCACCAATAACGATAGAGTACTCAACATCCTTATTTTGAAATTTCTTAACACTTAAATACTTAGTTTCATAATCTCTAAATGCATAAACTTCAAAACCTGCATGGTTTAGATAATCAACTATAGTCTTTGCAAATTCTAAATCTTCAATTCTACCAAGATATAGTGCAACTCTCATAGACAATACTGTCAACAATTCTAAAATATAAGAATGTGTGTTAATGTGATCAAATTATACTCTCCAATACTTTATCCTTAGAGAAATTTTTAAATAATAAGTCAATAAATCATCAATTGAAAAGGGTATGAGTACTAAACCTGTAGAAGCTGGTTCTTTAAAAGAAGGCAGTTATGTGATGATTGATAATGAACCTTGTAGAATCGTTGAAGTTGAGAAGAGTAAGACAGGTAAACATGGTTCAGCTAAAGTCAGAATTGTAGGTATTGGCATCTTTGATAACGTTAAAAGAACGTTAGTAGTACCTTCAGATACACCAGTAGAAGTTCCGATAATTGAAAAGTTCGTAGCTCAAGTAGTTTCGAAAAGTGGAGATACTGTACAACTTATGGATTTAAGAAACTATTCAACTTTCGAAGTAACTTATGATCAAATTGATGAGACTGTTAAAGATAAGATAGAACCTGGCATGGAAGTTGAAGTTTGGAGTATTGCAGGTAGATTTAGAGTTATGAGATCTAGATAGTTTAGTAGAAAAGTAGTGTTAGAGACTACCTACAAAGATAATATACTTCTCTTCACCTTTAAGTTCTCTAATAATTCTATCAAGAATGAGTTTTTCAGGATCAATACCTACTCTACTTTTAATATCTTCAAAGCTTTCAAAGGGCTTTTTCTTACGTTCTTCAAGAATTTGCCAGAGAGTTTTCTTACCAATACCTTTTAGAAGCTCCAGCGAGTGTAGTTTTAAAGTTATGGGTCCAGCTTTATTAAAGAATTCTACAAATTTCTTCTCTTTTCTTTTGACCAGTTCTGGAAGAATTTTATCAAGATTTTGTTTTGCTTCTTCCGTTAATTCGTCATACTTTATTCTCCTAACAATCTTATCAATCTTATCTCTGACGCCTGAACCAATATATACCTTCTCAAGTACATTAATCTCAACTCCCGGTTTTACTGTTAATTCTAAGAGTATGAAGTACTCCTCACCAATGGCTTGAACATAAGCTTCATTTCTGGGAAAACCTTTTTTTACAAGATTTGGTTCTTTCATAATTACTTGTTCTGGCGGTATTATGTCTAGAATATACGCATATTCCTCTCTTCTATGCATGAGTGAATCACCTATTTTCTAAACTTATTAATCAACTCAATCATTTCCTGAAGTTCAGCATCTTTAAACTCTCTTCTCTCAATACCTAAGATGGTCTTTAACTCTTCAACACTTTTAGGCATAATATTGACTATCTGTATGGCAGTTATTCTAGCAATACCATAAGTCTTCACAAGCTCATCAACAAGTCTTTTGGCCTCTTCTGGCTTGACTTTGCAGAATCTTCTTAAGTAGTCAAGAACTTGATTTAGAAATTCATCATGCTCAACACTCTGTACTTTCTCTTCTAATAACTCAAGTGCTTCGGCAATAGTAATGTCTTCAATGTTAATTATCTTCTTAACCATACAGTAGAACAACTACTGAAAGCCTTTTAAAACTTACATCACTTGACTCTATCAATTCTATAGTTAATTTAATTATTACTTCATTCTTCACAATTCTAAGTAAGAGAGTTAGAAAGATGTATTGAGATTACTTAAGAGATAAAGAATTATTCATAGGATATGATCTTAATTATGACCTTACCATCACTAAGTCTTTCTAGTTTTGAAACGTATGTTCTATTAAAGAGGCTAGACATAAATCCTGTAAGATAAGCTCTTAAGTATATTGATTCTACAAGTCGATACTTACTTTCAAGAGGCTCATTAATTATTAGCTCAATATATTCTCTACTCATTCTCTTAATTTCATAATCTTTCAACCAGTTTACAAATTTTAAGGCTTTTAGTAAAATTTCAAGTTTATTGATTGGTCTGTCAGAGTAAGTGAAGTTGTATTCATACCTTACCGTACCATGTGTATAGGCTAGCTATATATGGGTAACTTTGCACACTCACCATACTCTTTAATGAGAATTTTAAAACTACTGGTTATAGCTTTACTATCGATTAAGATAAAATCGGGAATTTCTCTCTCAGGGAGAGACTTCAAATCCTGAACCTCACATCTAGATAGGATATTCTTAAAAATTGTACCTAAATCTTCGATAAGGAGAGTGGTTATGTACTTATCCTCTTCACGTTTGACAAATATGTACATGATGTCAATATCATACCTATTTAAAATCTCTAAGATATTACATGGCTGTCCCAGCTCTTCAAAACTAAAATGCAGTAGCGAATATTTAGAGACATTATTGGCGTATTTATGTGATGACCTTGATGGTGTAAAGTGCGTTATCATTTCTTTAATTAAGCATATATGTATATCCACTTAAAAAGAGTACTCGTAAGCTATTTAAAAATATCATAACAAGTACATAGAGAGGATCATGAAAAATCGCTATACGTAAAGGCTATAATGGTTTAAAATGTCTTATGAAGAAGGGCCAATTATAACAATTTAACAATTTTACTTTTAATCCACATTAATACTCATCATGTTCATGCATGGTAAGTACGTACTTACTAGAGATGAAGTGAAGTTTTAGTGTTAGCCTTAATATGTAGTGGCACTTCCAGATATATAGAATTGCTTAAAAGTTCAAGAATTGGTAAGACTAGACTATCAATGATATTGAAGAATCTTAAGATTAGAAAATTAATAATGATTAAACATGTAAAGAGAGGTTACAAGTATGTTCAATGTATTGAACTATCAAGTCTTGGTTTAAAGCTCATTACAGAACTTAATAGTGATAGAAGCATAACGAAACTCGTAGAGGCACACTCTAAACCTAAAATTGTACTAATATGCTCATACTGTGAGTCGAGAGATTACCTGATATACATCCCTTCTGTCACGTCAAGATTAGTAAGAAGATTGATTGGGAGAAAGTTAAGTGCTTCTAAGATTGTTTATCTTAATCCTCTTGTAGTGCTTACCATGTATAGTGGAATTTCAATATTTGGATAGAAATAGTGTAATAATGTTTTAACTATCTCTCTAAGACCAAGCATAAGTGTCACTTTTCTGATATTTAGAATACTAGCAGCCTCTTTCCAAGGTCTTGCCTGTAGTACTTTAGTTATCATTATCATTTCATACTCTTTAGGGAGGTTTGGTCTTTTCTTACTAGATCTATAATAGTACGTTTTCACAAGTTCAAAAATTGCATCAACGCTATTCTCATAAGTCATTGGCCCCCACGCATATGCTATGAGTCTATTTATTTGTGCGTCTGTTAGTTTTGCTTCATAATTATCATCAATACCTATATTCCAGTCGGTGAGAAGTAAAGTAGCAACGTCAGGCTCTAAATCATGGTATGGTCCGTGAAGTGAGTTTAGCAATCTTATTCTAAACTCTCTATTAGCATACATTATAGCTTTTTTAGCCTCTTCACTTATCGGTTTGACTAGAAGTACGCTATATTCACCACTTATTGGATTTCTTTCAGGACTCATATGTACAGGCATGTAGCCGTTCTTTATCCAAAATCTTAAAAGTCTCTCATGAACGCCAAAACCAACACCAACCCAGTCAATACCTTTTCTCCTAGCTTCCTCTTCAATTTCTTTAAGCATCTTTGTACCAAGTCCTCTATCTTGAAGTTCAGGATGTGTTGCTATTCTTACAATTCTCCAACCTTTAAGCTTAGCGAAACTTATAAGCTTCCAGTACTTAACTAAACGATCAGGAATGATATTTCCTGGTAGTTTCAACCCTTTAACCATAAGTTCAAGAATATCATCACTAATATCTCCCTCTTCAGCAAGTTCAACAGAGACTACGATCTTGCCATTACTTAAAGCTAAAGCTCTAATAAAGTGATGAGGGGCGTCCATCATCATTCCCAAATCGTCAGGTTCATTTCTATAGTGGGCTTGCACGTATATACCGAAGAACTGTCTTAACTCATTCTCATTTTCTAGAAAGAATTTATTCATTTCAGGAGCTACATAACTTACCTTTAAATTCTTAACAAGTTCTAGATCATTACTTTCTATTTTTGCAGGTTCAGCATCTAGTAGGAATGTGTCGAAAAGCCATCTTTCTACAGGATCATTCTCAGCATATCTTATAGGTTCTTTAAGTTCATACTCGAATATCTTAGTATCTTTTTGTTCCCTCAAGTATTTTAGAAATCTTAAACTAAAACCTCTACCTGCACCTTCATAACCATGAATAGTTGAGGCATATATGACTCTATTAAATCTTGCATGTACAGCATAAAGTATTGGTAATGGTATCATTGCAGCTTCATCAACAACAACAATATCTAGACCATCTTCCTGTATTATCGAGTATGGTCTATAGTAGTCTATAAAGATTGTTGAGCCAATTCTTACAGTTTCAATACCCACATCGCTCTTTTCAACTATTGGATCATAACCTAACTCTCTCAGCCCTATAACTAAAAACTCCATAAGTGTTGATATGTTCATGAGATTCATAGCAGTAACGCCAACTCTTACAAAACCTTTAGCTTTCCTAATTCTATGACAAATACCTGCGAGTGCAAGACCAATGATGGCAGATTTACCACGACCGCGATCTGCTATGAGTATGATATTTACTTTTTCTCCTTTCTTAGGCTTATCAATAAGTACTTCCATTAACTTTAAGGCATTGACTTGATCTTGGGTTTTTGCAAGTTTATAAATTTCTACAGGGATTCTCATTTTCTCAGGAAATCTTAACTCTTTAGGTCTCCACTTCTCACTAATTTCAATTTTAACATCCTTAACGATCTCAGACTTATCAACATCAATTACTAGTGTACATTCATGACTTAGCAGCTTGTTCCAAAATCTTAATTTTAAGAAATGTCTAACATCTTTAGGTGTGTATTGAGGTACGAGTAGTGTTTCTTGAAATTTTGTTAATCTACTTAGCCATAACTCTAATGGTGGTATCATGAGTATGTATATTCCACCACCACGGACAATACCTCCAAGTCTACCAATATCGTTAGGTTTAAGATTATCTATAAGATCAAGGATTGCAAAATCAAAAGTAAGACCTAAGAGTTGATCAGTTTCTTTGTACGGTTTGTAATTGACTATTAGGTGTTCAACATGTCCAAGTTCTTTCTTAAAGAGGTCAAGTCTTCTACATGAATCTGAACAATCATGTTGATACATGTATATTCCTTTAGTCTCAACAAAGGTAGTACTTCTCCATAGGTTATGGAATGTCTGTAAAATCTTCACACTATACATACATAACTTCTCATCACTCTTACCTACAAGTACAACAAGTCTTCTATGATTTTTATCTAAACCATCCTTAATGGCTTGTTCTACCCTTCTTAAGATTATACTACTCATTCAGCAGCCTATATGTAGGGTTAAGAATAATTTAAATCCATCTCGAAATACTGAATATTCATGTCACTATGGAGTAATGTTTTTAAGATTTCTTAATTTTACGAACATACTCAGCTATGTCTTCAGTAATTCTCTCGAATTTGAAAACCTCTAAAAGTATTAAAGGAAAGTTTGTAGATGTTGTAGTGTTTACTACGAGTAACGGTGTTAAGTATATTCAAGGCATTATTAAATGTCCATACACAAATAAGGAGTTCAACTTTAAAGTAGCTCCACATGATGATCAGGTTAGACCTGGTTTCATACAACATGATGGTGGTTTTCTAGAACATTGTAGAAGAGTTGAGAAATATCGTGAATGGTTTATTGAGAGAATTGAATCTTATTCAAGAAATTCTTTCCATAAGAGAAAATTTTACATCTGTAGTAAGTGTAGTTTCAAAGCTGCAAGATACATAGACATACTGTTACACTTAATGAATATTCATGGCTTTCTAGTAAATAAATCTTAAAAAGGTTAATGTCTTGAGAAGTATAGTGAAGAGAATCATACTTATAACAGGACGTCCAGGAATTGGAAAAACAACTCTCATTAAAAAGATCATTAATGATTTTAAAGATAAGCATGTACTTGTAGGTTTCTATACTGAGGAAGTTAGACAGCATGGTGTACGTGTAGGGTTTAGAATAATTAACTTAGAGGGTGCTAGTGATTGGTTAGCACATATAGAATACTTTAGAGGGGGTCCTAGAATTGGTAAATACTGGGTAAATATTGATGCAATTAAGAGAGTAGGTATAAGTACGCTGATTAACAATTTAAGTAAAGCAGAACTGATAATAATTGATGAAATTGGTCCTATGGAGCTTCTACATCCAGACTTCTTAAACACTATAAATATGGTCGTTAATTCTGAAAAACCCATAATTGCAACTATCCATGAAAAATATAGTAGATATAGAGAGTTGTCTAGTCTTGTTCATAGAGATGATACTGAACTTATAGTACTTACATTAAGTAACAGAGATTCAATATATGTTAAAGTTAAGGATTTGATCAAGAACTTACTATTAGCATCTGGTACTTGAAGCATACCAAAATACTAGAATGTACATAATAAGTACTACACATAGGATGGCGAAAGCTAGGTCAGGTATTGTACCTTTACCACTTATCTGAAATGCTATGTATATAGCTATTACTCCAAGCACTATTGTAAAGATCACTAAGAGTGTGTATACTGTCAAGCAATAATGTGCTGGTGAGAAGATCACCCCCCAAAATCCATATACAAATATCGATGTGAAGATTATGATTAAGATTGCAATTATTGCTCTACTAAAACTCATGACCTTTGAAAAGAAAGTAACTGTTTTATAAATTTCTGCGAAAGTTAATGTTATGGACCTTTCAAGATATGGTGAGGTCATATATCATGCCGTTGAGAAATGTCCTTTCTGTAATAACGTAAGTATGGAGGTTCAGGAAGTACTTTACGAGATACCACATTTTGGAAAAACTATACTACACATACATGCATGTTCAAGCTGTGGTTATAGACATATAGATTTACAATACGTTGAAGAAGCAAAGCCTAGAAAGATGATTTATCCTGTAGATGACGAGGAGGACGTTACAGAGACCTTAATCTTTAGATCAAAAACTTGCAAGATCTACAGTCCTGAACTTGGATTTAGTATAGATCCAGGACAGGCAGCTGAAGCATTAATAACGACACTTGAAGGCTTGTTATACAAGGTTAAAGATTATGCAGAGACCATGCTAACCTTAACTGAAGAAGAAAATATTAGAGATAAGATTATGAACTTTATTAGAAAGATTAATGATGCTATTCATGGGAATCTAAAATTCACAATTATTCTTGAAGACCCCATGGGCAATTCAATAATTAAACCGCCAAGTCATAGAGTTGAGAAGTTGATTATTGAGAATTTGCAGTAGGTATTAAATATAGCTGAAAATTAAGCATAACTATGGCTAGAAGAAGAAGACTTGGAGAAGGTATGATGCCTCTCATAGCTGCTGGTCTTTTAAGATTTGAAAGAGCTAAAGAGCTTGAAAGAATTAGAATTGACCCAAGATTAGTAATCTTCTTAGGCTTTACTGTTCCTGCAATACTGTTAATACTATACTTTCTATTCTAACTCTCTAAAACATACTTTTCCTAAGTATGTGTAGAATTCCTCAATAGTACCCTCTACAAGGTTTGAATCTACGAGTCTATTCCAATGAGTAATTATTACCTGATATTCGTATTTTGCTTTCTTAATCTCTAAAAGACTTTTAACTTCAACTTTAAAATCATTGTAAAAACCATAACCAATACCTGGACAGAAAGGATAGGCTTTTTCGTAAATTTCAAATTTAACAATTCCTTTATCTTCCCAATAAACGAAGGGATAGAATCTACATATGTATGGTTTTACTGGATGGATACTGCATATTAATTTATCATCAATTCTCTTATTAAAGATGCAGGAAGAATCAATATTTTTTCTAAGAACGAGATAAAATTCACCATCACGAAGCTTAATGACGGGATAACTCCACTCTGTAGTGTATTCTTTGGGAAAGAGTGCTGTGAATTCTTTAATATCCATACCGGTATACTTACTGATTCTCAAGATATCGATATGAGTGATGGGTATCCAGTATCTTCTACAACATTCACCACATAGTGTACATTCAAATTTTACACGAGGAAAAATAAACATGTAGAGAATCTACTTAAGCTAGAATATATGCTTTTCAACATAACGTAACGTTTTTATAACCTATATACTTGATAATCCTTAACGGGGCCGTAGTCTAGCCTGGCTAGGATAGGGACCGCGGGGTCCAACTGATTCATGATGTATTCCTCCTTAAAGCTCATCTCAACTTTACTTCTTAAGTCAACTTTGAACTCCAAATTTTTCAATCCTCTAACCCAGGAGGAGATGAGAATTAAATGCAATCGTATTTTTCTCACATTGATGAATTAGAAAGTGCTAGTAATTGAAAAGTCTAGTCCATCCTAGCTTTTTCACATTTAGAGAATTCTAAATTTTAAGTCTTTACTTTTTAATTTTTACATCTTTAAGAAAGTCTTCATTTTTAAGCTCATACTTATCACAAGTTGATGTATGAAGTTTTAAGGAAATCCTTCCCTTCATCTTACCCATAGTTCTTGATGCTCTGAGAAATGGGATGTGTAAGCAATACATGGATTGCTGCATTAGAGTTGACACATGAAAATGAGAGACTTAATGAGGAACATTACTAAAATGCTTAATTGAAGTGAAAACATAGATATGTGAGACAATAAGTATAGCATAGCAGGAGAAGAGGATTATAGCAAGATGAGTTATTTATGAAACGTCACACGCCAGGTACGGAGGTAACAGATTTGGTATGTCATCAGTTTTCAGTTACTGCTTCATTACAGGATAGATGATGGAGTAGAACATGTGAGAATGAGAATAATCTGTAATGCTAGAAAGAACGTAAAGGATTATGTGATTTTGAAGTTTTTAAAGAATGTTTACCATGTGAAACTTCACAAGCAAGACTAGAAGAAAAAATTTAAAAAGTACTGAAGCATCATCAACATGACCCCGCGGTCCCACTGAAGCTCGGCTTGGGACGCCATACGGGGCTACACTTGAGAGAAAGCCCCGTAGTGCAAGAACCCGAGTGATCCCGGGTTCAAATCCCGGCGGCCCCACCATTACTCAACTTCTCAAACTAATCTTCCTCTATATGCACTTTACACTACTAGACTTGCATGACAATTTAGAGTAATTGGGAAGAGAAATAGAGATGAATTTTTCTAAACGTTAAGTCTTATCAATTATGAATTACCTCCATGACATTGTTAATATGAGTGTCAAGAAGTACGTAGTACATTATTTGTATTGCATATAGCTATAATCTTGTATTAGCTATATCTATATAGCTCTATTTGGGCTCTTCTTACCTCTTCAAAACTTGGTTAGGTTTTCAATTGTTGAAGTACTTGAATTATGGTACTTATGAAGTCATTAACTGTTTCTGGACTTTGACTAGTTATCACATGATCGTCAATGACGACAGGTTTATCTACATATATAGCGTTATGATCTTTAAGAATCTGTATTAACTCTGTAGCTGGATAGCATGTTGCTTTCACATTTCTAAGTAGGTCAGCTTTTGCAAGTATTGCAGGTGCTGCACATATAGCAGCAACATACTTACCCTTAACTAAGAACTGCTCAGCTAAGTTACCTACAAGATTAATCGCAGGATCATTTACTTGCCCAGTAACTCTCATATAGACTCCTGGACCACCAATAATAATTAACATATCATAATCTTCAGCAAGTGCTGTGAAATTAACATTCACTATGTAGTAGTTATAAGTAATATCTATAGTCTTATTTGCTGCTAGAATAGAGATTGACGCATTACACTGCTTTAATGTATCATATGTTGGTTTAAATTCTTTAACTTGATAATTCTCAAAAAGTACAATAAGTACCTTAACACCTGTTAAGTCGCACTTTCCTTTTCCCTCCATAGTAATCTCAGTTTTGCCTAATCTATACATAAATACTAATGCTGAGATTGCTATAATTAAGACTAAAACTACAACTATGATACTAACTATAATGATTCTCTTATGCATAGAAAGTTATGTATTAAGCTGTGTTTAAAGTTTACTTTCTCAATGATGACCATCCAAGTCCTAGGAACATTGCAAGAAGAAGTGCTATAAAGAAGTTCCAATAGTTTATAAGCATCAATACTCCAAACTTGTCATATATTCTTATCTCGAGAAGTAAAGGTACGGTGAATGTTAATGAAACAGCGTATAAGCATGAAGTTATGGCTAAGATACCTCCAATAACTTTTCTCTTAAGTAGAAATATTGCTGAAGTGAAAGTTAATACTCCTAGAGACGTGTATAGACTTAGAGTTAATAGAATTGATGGTATCTGTATAGAACTGTATCTATGATATTCATAAGGGGGTGTTAATACATCATGTGCAAGTATTACTGATGGAACAATATTAGTCACACTTACAATTAATAAGATGAAGGAAGACACAAAATCCACTTGTGGACAGCTTTACTCATAACTTATCACCTTTACTCAATTCTTTAAAAGTTATGATTGTGCAGAAAGATGTCGTGATTACTATTGGTAAAATATATGCTAATAAATTCATGATATCTTCAAAAAGTCTAGGTCTAAGAATTATCTCAACATCACTTGAAATTTTAGATACATCATCAATATAATTAGCAATTGTTAACCATAATCCACTATAACCTTTAAACATGAGTTTAACGTCATCATGTATCTTATCTGCGATAGTTCTAGGCAATTCATCTTCAAGAAGAACTTTGAAGCCTATTTTTTCTAAATCATCAGTATTGACTCTCTGTAGTAACTATGAATAAGGTAACGAAGGTTGATCCTTTAGCAACTTTAGATACTTTTAATGGAAAGTATATGTGGTTTGATTTGAATTTGTAAACTATAGGTTCTACTGATGCTAAATCTTCTTCAAGTTCTATAATATCGATTACAAAGTAATTATATCCTCTATTCACATAATCTTCAATTATGGGCAAGGCGGAATTTAACTTTTCAGGTAATTCTAACCTATATCTCATTATGTAGTTTTTGAGCCAATGTATAAATTCATCAGTATCATTAACTTCAACTGCTGTAATATCATGAACATCAATCTTCTTGTGAAAGATTATGGTGATACCTTCTTCAGCAGTACTTGCCATAGGTGTTATGTAAGGAGTGTATGTTCTTAATCTTCTCACTCTTTCATGTACATAATTTATTAAGATATTAAAAGGTTCTTTACTACCTTTCTCTACCTCAGAAACTGATGGTAATGGTATGATTTCTAGAGCCTTAACCTTACCTGTAAGTCTATCGTAATGGTATGATGTCTGTTGAGAGAATCATTATCTCATAAGTTCCATTCCATGCAATAATAACTTTCTGATTAGTTACTCTAATAGCTATGTCCTCCCAAGGAATAATGCATCTGTCAGCATACGTAGTGATGGTGAGTGTAGAAATTATTAATAGAGAGAGTAGTATGATGACATATCTCGCATAATCTATGTAGCGTGTCATATGCTTATTGACTGTTATCTCTGATAAACTCTATGTACTATTAGTCTATAGTTCATCAATGATTTTACATGAATTCTTATCTTACACACTTCTTCATAAGTAACATTACTAGTTATGACACCTTAACACCTCACTCACTTTTAGCTATATACTCGAGACAGTATTTTAAGAAGCTACTTCTAAACATTATGCATGGAAGCATTTAGAAGATTTATGTATAGATTTAGAAGGATGTTTAGATGGAGACATAGACATAGATATGGTAAGAGAACTAAACTAGTCCAGGCTAAATCTCAGTAATCAATGTTGTCTTTCTATTCACTACCTTATCTTTACCACCATTCTTAACAGCTTCAATAATTTTCTTTAAAACTTCAGGACTCTTCTCAATTATGGTTCCTGTAACAATAATGTCCGCACCCGCTTTAGCTATCTTATAAGCTATTTCAGGTTCTCTAATACCACCACCAATGATTAATGGTTTACTTATGACTCTTCTAATCTTACTAACATTTTCGGGTGGTATTGGTTCTTTAGCACCACTACCTGCTTCCAAATATATAAAGTCAAAACCTAGATATTGAGCAGCAAGTGCGTAGGCGATCATAATTTCAACCTTATCATAAGGTATTGGTCTTGCATAACTTACATATCCAACACAACCACCATCACCAATAATGATGTAAGCTAGCGATATAGGTTCAAGATTTTTAAATCTTTTAGCAATCATTATAGCTGCTTGTGTTTGTGCGCCAATTATGAAGTATGGATCAGTACTGTTAAGTACACTCAAAAACCATACAGCATCAGCATATTGACTGAGACCAGCCACACTTCCTGGAAATAGAATAATAGGTATGGTTAGCTCTGACTTAACTTCCTTTAAATAATTGTCAAGCAAATTACTACTCACACCTAGACTGCCACCAACCATGAGTGCTGAAGATCCATAATTTTCTGCCATTTTTGCAAGTTTTACGAATTCTTCAAGACTTAACTTATCAGGATCTAGAAGTGTCATATGTATAGTGCCGCATCTATCAATTTCATTTAGTAGGTAGTTCTTAATCTTCACTAGTATGATGGATTTTTAAATCTTTTTAAGAATTATCATTTAAACTTAATACTTTTCCTCTTCTTCTTTCTCTTCAACACTAGCAAACTCTCTCATACTTTCAGCTTCCTCAATCTCTTCAAAAACTTCCTCCTTAAGTTCACTTACAGATATAATCACCTCTTTCTTAGGCTTTATCGATCCTTGATAATACATGTCAATGAACTTGTTGAAGTAATCTACAGGTAAGTATCCTGGTATAAAGTTCATTTCAGCTTCTAAACCACAATTACCGCAAGTAACCTTAACCTTCTCATTCTTCTTATCAATATTAACATTAACAACAGTTGCACCACAGTTAGGACATGTGAAGACTTTAGGAATTCTCTTTTTAGGTTTTAGAAGAATTTTCTTTCTACTCTTTCTCCTACGACCCATTACTCTCAAAATTCTCTAGATTTCCAAGTTAAATAGTTTTTTCTCACTCTTAAGGTGTTAGATTTTTAATGGTACAGTTACTGTGACTCTTAAATGTCATACAAGCAAGTCATTATTGTCAGAACTGACTTAAAGCTCAGTTGTGGTAAGATAGCCGCACAAGTTGCTCATGGTAGCGTATCACTTATACTTAATATACTTGAAGGTAGTAATAAGATTTGGAGAGAGTGGCTCGATGAATGGTTAATGAGTGGTCAAAAAAAGATTGTACTTGCTGTAAACTCTTTAAATGAACTTCTTGAACTTGAAGAAAAAGCAAGAAAACTCAACTTACCAACCATGATTATTCGAGATGCAGGACTTACAGAAATACCATCAGGAACAATAACAGTACTTGCAATAGGGCCAGCACCGGAAGAGCTTGTGAATAAAGTTACAGGACATTTAAAGCTGTTAAAATGAGTATTCGATACTTAACATAGAAGTAATGTTAGATATTGAAACATAGACACAAACATTGAAAGAGGTTCAGAAAGAACTAGAGAGGTTATGAAAAAGTTGCAGAAATACTTAATTGAAGATGTACCTTACCTAAACCTTAGAGTGTAGAAATAATGAAAATGTTTGTGAAAAGTCTATTACAAATTATAGATCTTGTTAAGTAAGGAGAGTAGCGTTGATGTTGCAGAGAGTTTTGCAAGTTGGAATTGAAGCTTGATTGGAAAGAGCGGACAAAACAATTCTTACAATTCTCTCTACATTTACAAGCTCTGTAAAACCTATTCTTTTAAAGCTGTTAAGACAATTTTTAGAATTGAATATGTATCTACATATTTTTTAACGTACTCTCTTAATACTCAATTCATCTTACAAAAAACTTAAATAACGGAATACATATTCGATAACTATGACAACACTACTTGAAAAATTACCACCAGGCAAGAATCCACCAGAAGATGTTTATGTAGTTATTGAGATACCAGCTTTCTCAAACATTAAGTACGAGATTGATGAAGATACTGGTGCTGTAATGGTTGATAGAATACTATACACAGCCATGTTCTATCCATTCAACTACGGTATAGTGCCACAGACTAAAATGCCTGATGGAGATCCAGCCGATGTTCTTGTGATAAGTAATGTACAGTTAATGCCAGGCACAGTAGTTAGAGTTAGACCCATCGGTGTTCTTGAGATGGAGGATGAGGAAGGAATTGATCATAAGATCATAGGTGTACCTGATCCAAAAATTGATCCAACATATGCTAATGTAAAAGATATTAAAGACTTACCAGAGGCTGTACTCAGCAAGATTAAACACTTCTTTGAGCATTATAAAGAGTTAGAACCTGGAAAGTGGACAAAGGTTAGAGATTTCAAGGGTGCTGATGTAGCTAAGCAGATGATTAAGGAGGCTATTGAGACTTTTAAGAAGGAGGCAGGTAAATCCTAAAAATAAAAACCCACATTGCAGCCTCCTATTTCAATTCAAATATCACTTCTCTTACCATTAATTAACTTTTTAAACGAAAAGAAATTACGTCGTCTCTAATGTGGAGAAGCTGCGCATCTGTCAAGAGTGTGGAGCCATATGTTGCAAATCAGGACCTATAGTTTTGACAGTCTTCGATATCTCAAGACTTTGTAAGTACTTAAACGTAAGTGTTGATGAGTTTGTTGAAGGATATGTACAAGTAATGAGTGGTGAGGATTATGCTAAATTCTTTAATCTTGAGATTAATAACGAGATAATTCATAAATTGAGAAAGGTCATCTACATAACCTTAAAATTAAGAAGTGATGGATCATGCATCTTTCTAGAAAACAATCTATGTAAAGTGTACTCTGCAAGACCATCAACGTGCAGAGTCTTTCCATTAAGGGTTGGAGGTATTGTTAAAAAATGCCCATTGAGCAGTAGAAAGGAATTATTAAAAGATGAGGAGAAGGAGTATCCGAAATATTTACAGGAGAATTTTAAACATGCAATGATCTACATGAAATGTCTAGATCAACATGATGGTGATATTGATAATTTGGTTAAATGTTTAATTAATCATGTACCTTAAACTAGAGCTAGATCTCTAAAGTCATATGGTAAAGGTTTACCACTAGCCTTAATCTCATCATAACGCTTCTCTAAGAATTGCTCAAGTACAGGACATCCATCATATCTACCATCCCTTGGACATTTATTATCCTTTCTTTCATAAGCTATAAAGCATATTGAAGTCTTCATGTCGTAGTATGGACATTTCTTGTAGTACTTCTTTATAGACTTGATAATTCTCATAACCCACTTAGTTCTTGGATCCTTCACTTCTTTTTTAAGTTCAAATTCACTTATATCACTATCTTCTCTGTATAGATATAACATGGAGGACCCCTCTTATGGTCGTTTTACTTCACCTACTCTGAGAGTTTTATAAGTCTTAGATTTTATAAGTCTTCCTCAACATCCTCTAGAGAAGTAGTAGATGATGCCTATAAGAATAATCTTAATAAGTTCTTCATTAAGAGTACCTGAAGGTGAGGACTTGTTAAGAGGAGTGAAATTAACGTACTAATACTTAGAGTTCCAGGAACTAACTGTGATATTGAAACTAAGATAGCTTTTGAAAATTTAGGCGTTAATGCTGAGATCATACATTTTAATAGGCTACTGAGGAATAAAGAATTACTTCTAAACTACCAGATACTTGTATTTCCTGGAGGCTTTAGTTACGGTGATTACGTACGTGCAGGTGCTATTTGGGGTAAGAGATTGATCGCTAAAATCGAAAATGAGTTGAGAGAATTTATAAGAGAGGGTAGAGCCATTCTAGGTATCTGTAATGGCTTTCAAGTACTTGTTGAATCAGGACTAATTCCTGGACTCAATAATGTTCAAGTGTCATTAACAGTAAATACTTCAGCAAAATATGAATGTAGATGGGTATATCTTAAACATGTAAACAACGGTAAGTGCTTATTAACAAGAGAAGTACCTAAAGATAGAGTCTTGAGAGTACCCGTAGGCCATGGTGAAGGAAGATTCATTGTAAGTGATGAAGATAGTCTTAAAGAAATTATAAACAATGACCTGATAGTCTTTAAATACGCAAGACCTGATGGATCTGAAGCAGATGGTGAATATCCATACAATCCTAACGGTTCAGTAATGGATATTGCAGGTATATGTAATATCGATGGCAACGTTCTCGGGATGATGCCTCATCCAGAAAGAGCATTCTTTAGATGGCAACTTCCCGACTGGACTAGAACAAGTAATGCTGAAGGTTACGGTGATGGATATTACATAATTGAATCAATTGTAAAGTATGTTGAGAAGAAGTTTTAATTAAGGAGTAAATCATAAAACGAAGCACTAATGATAGAGCTTTTTAAGAAGTTAAAGAAAGTTGATGAAGTTTTAAAAGAACTTTCTCAATACTTAAAAACTCACATCACCACAGTTAAGCTCAACATTAGTGAAGCATTAGGTCATTATTTAGCCGAAGATGTTCACGCTAAGATAGATGTACCATACTTTAATAGAAGTGTTGTTGATGGTTTTGCCATATGTAGCGAGGATACTTTTGGAGCATCAATACACAATCCAGCTATATTGAAAATAGTAAGGATGGAAAAACCTGAATTTTATGAGTTAAAGAGAGGCGAAGCTGTGGAGGTATTTACAGGTTCTCCCTTGCCTAGAAATGCAGATGCCGTAGTCATGTATGAAGATGTGAATATTAGGGAAGACTTTATTGAAGTAACTAGACCAGTAACACCATATAGTAACATCTCTAAGAGAGGTGAAGATTTTAGAAAAGGAGAACTTGTTCTTAAGAAGGGTATTAAGTTAAGACCATGGGATATAGCTATACTTGCAAGTCTTGGATATAGGCAGGTCGAAGTTTACAAACCAAAAGTAGCACTACTATGTACAGGAGATGAACTCATAGAGCTATATGAAGTTAACGATATCTTGAAGCTACCTTATGGAAAGATCATAAACTCCACAAGATATGTAATTGAAGGATTACTTAAAGAATTTGGCTGTGAAATTACTTATCTAGGAATACTGCCTGACGATGAAGAGATTATTGCTAGTACTTTAAGAAAAGTCTTACCAAATCATGACCTTGTAGTAACTATTGGTGGTGTATCTGTTGGTAAGCGTGACTTAACGTTTAAGGCAGTATTAAAGCTAGATCCTGAGTACTACTGTCACGGATTAGCTATCAGACCTGGAAGACCAACAAGTGTAGCTGTCATTAATGGTAAGTTAATAATTATGCTCAGTGGTTTTCCTGTAGCTGCACTTACAGGTTTCGAGTTTCTACTTAGACCAATACTTCTAAAGCTAATGAACGCTATAAATGAGTTGAGACCCATAGTTAAGGGTAAATTATCGAGAAGGATTAATAAGCCAATAAATGTTAAAGCTCTAGTCAGAGTAAAAGTATATAGAGAGGATGATAATTATATCATTGAACCATTAGCTCTTACAGGTAGCGGTGTACTTTCAACCTTAAGTGAAAGTAATGGTGTAATTATCATACCTGAAGATATTGAGGGATTTGATGAAAGTAGTCTTGTTGAAGTGATATTAACTAGATATCAATGAAGAATTATTTTTAAAGACCTAAATTCTGGATAATACCATGTCATTAATTACAGAGCTTATTAAAGAAACACCTACACACGTTGAAGTTATCGATAATGTTAAAGTTAAAACTTTCGAAGTACCTACATACAAGTACTTTGCAAGAAGAGAAATTACGTATTTAGCATTAACCTTAGATATTAGTGAAAATGATATTGTTAATAAGATTAATGAGACTAAGCTTGGTAGAAAGACTATTGAGAAAATATATGCATATAGACATGATTCAGAACCTTGGACCTTAACAAAACCAAGACTTCCAGATCTCATAGAGAATAATGTTGATGCTGATGTTGAAGAAATTGGTGAGAGAAATCTTCTATTAGCATCATTACACGTTAATAACATTAAGAATTTTGTAAGAATATTACTAGAAACTAAACCTGAATATAGAGAATTGATTATTGTTAGACTCGTTGAACCTAGATGTGTTATTAGATATTGGATCTATATCTAAATCACGTAAGTATCATCACTTAAGATTATATTAATAAGATCACCGTATCTTTTAGAAAGTGTACTTAACTTTCTATCACTAATTTTTAAAAAGTTAAATATGCCCTTACCTTTCAAAAGCACTTCACTATACGTTTCATGACTTTCAATTATAATTTTCTTAAAGTTTTTGAGAAGATTTATTAATTCACCATAATTCTCAAGATCAATATGAATTATGGGTAAGGAGAGCAATATTATTATTCTAGTATCTTCACTAATTTGTTTTAAAAAATCTACGACATTGCTACACAATTCTGAACTTAGAAAAATAAGTTCAAAGTTATCGAGAATTAATACATCACTTTTTGACAGGTTAATGTTCTTTTCAAAAAGATCGTTGATGTCTACGTAATTTTCATTTCTAAATTTATTGTGAAGTTCTCTAAGTATAATTCTCTTAACACTATCATCACGGTACATGATTATTAACTTCTTAATCATCCCTCTACTTAGGTCATCAATGTTTTTCTTCAAATCATTGAACATTCATTCCTAAAAGCTTCTGCCAGATATTTTTGATATCTCGTAAATTAACTTGATAATATATGGATATTCTAGAAATTCCAATTTCCTGTAGTTAGGAATTTATGAATGTTTTTAGCAGCTTCAAGACCTGTCTTTAAGGCATTACCTATTCTGCTAGGTCCTGTGACAACATCACCAGCAGCAAATACTTTAAATCTACTAGTTCTAAATCTATCATCTACCTCTATTGTTCCATCACTTCTAAGTCTAATGCCACAACATTCCCCCCTAAACGGTGGTGTTGGTTCTTCACCAACAGCTAAAACCACATTGTCAACTTCTAAATAGTGTTCAGTTCCTGGTATTGGTTCAAACATTCTTCTACCTCTCTTATCAACTTTATCTGTGAGTTTCATTTTAATGAGTTCTAAAGCTTCAACTTTATCCTTACCTATAATCTTGTTAATACCTACAAGCTCGATAAACCGTACACCTCTACTTATTAGCTTTCTAATTTCATCACGACCAGCTGGTGCTTCATTAATAGTTCTTCTGTATAGAATCATTACGTTCTCAACTTTCATTTTTAGTAACTCATAAGCGACGTCTATAGCTGCAAGACCAGCACCAATAATGGCAATTTTCTTACCAATCTTATATTTCTTCCTTACTTCATATCCAAGCTCTTCAAGTCTTCTCCTATATAGAAAGTCTAATGCTGTATACGTTCCTTCAAGTTCTTCACCAGGAATTCCAAGTCTTCTGCATCTCCAAGTGCCTGTAGCTATTAGTACTGCATCATAATTGTTAACTATATCTTCAAAATTTACAGTTTTCTCAACGATATCATCACCAACAACTTCGTAACCATCACTGATAACTTTAGTTCTCACGTAGAAATGTACACCAACCTTTTTCAATTCTTCAACACCAACTCTAATGCTTTGCTTAGGTATTCTCTCACTAGGTATGGCGAACATCATTAAGCCTCCAGGTTCTGGAAGTCTATCATACACGTGTACTTCATGACCCATGCAAGCTAAATAGCCAGAAGCTACAAGACCTGCAGGTCCTGAACCAATAATGGCAATCTTAAAGCCCGTCTTTTCAATCTTCTCAGGCCTACAATGAAGTATGAATCTCATTATGTCTAAATTTATCCTTTGGATTATTTAAAGTATCGTATTGGATTAAAAATTTTTCAGAAATTTCAACACATAACTACTTGAAGTAATGACAGTACGGTACTTATCAACATTTAAGTATTTAGCTATGGGTTCACACTTGACTTTTAAGAGAAATATAGCATTCACATTTACTGGTCTCTCCATGTATGATTCTAGATTTGCAATGCCTTTAGAGATAATTAATGATGAATCACTAATCAGCTTGTTCACAATACTTGTTGAGAAAAATGGATAATTACTACCAGTACTTATTAGTTCAATTTTCTCGTCAAGATTCTTCACAACATAATCATAAGTTACATCAATTTCGTAAGGTTTCTCTCTCACAACTACTTTAACTTTAAAACCCAGATCTACAAACTTCCTAATTAATAATTTATCAATGACGAATTCACCTGCATTGTCAAGTAGATATATTATCTCATTAACTTTACTCTCCATTAACTTTTTGAGATAATTCTTACCTATGCCAAGCCATAAGACTTCACGTTTAAGATGTTGAAGAATGTCTTTAGTATTTACTTCATACTCTCTCATAGGTACATCAACAGCATTTGCATTAGCTGCTATCTCTAATAGTTCGATAGTATCTTCAGTTTTATCTAGAGAGACTTGTTCTATAAATCTTTGAAAGTAATGTTCAAGTTCAAGCTTATCATCAAGATGAGGATCAGGATTTTTTGAAAGTTCCGCAACTTTTATAAAAGTTTCAACGAAAAGTCTTGTTCTACCCTCACTTAAATATTGACTTATAGTATTAAGTATCTCCTTAATGTTCTCTCTAGTATCGATACCTAATTTTCTAAGTTCTCTTAATCGAGATTCAACTACACATAAGGTACATATGACATTATCTATCAGCATTGTCAGATAACTCAGCTTTATAGGTGTTTTAAAATTTCAAAAATCTTAACAATTCTTTACCTAGATCTCTAAAAATTCTTAGAGAAGTATTAAAAATCTCTAAATACAGTCTAGATATTACGTTTAGAAGAGATGTCTATTAGGATTGATGTACTTGGTGGTGGTGGAGAAGTTGGTAGGGTAGGTTTAAGTATCAAAAACCTGAAAACGGGAACAACTATACTTCTAGATTATGGCGTAAAATTTGATGAGCAAGATAGACCAGTATTTCCGCAACATGTTAGACCTAAAGATATCGATGCAGTAATTCTAAGTCATGCACATTTAGATCATTGTGGAGCACTTCCAAGTTTATATGTCAGTCATAATGTGCCTCTCTACACTACACCACTGACTATAGAACTTTCAGAATTATTAATCAAGGATTTTCTAAAACTTAGTGGATACTACTTACCTTTTGAGTATGAAGAGATAAATAGAGTCAGAGAAAATACGTATCCAGTAACGTATGGTGAAGAAGTAAGTGTTAATGAGATGAATATTAGCTTTATCAATGCCGGCCATGTGCCAGGAAGCATGATGAGTCTCATAGACATTGATGGTTATAGAATACTCTTTACAGGAGATTTTAATACCATAGATACTAACTTACTAAGAGGAGCAGATCTTGATGAAGTTGGAAGTAAAGTTGACTTGATAATTATGGAGGGAACTTATGTTAATGGTACTCATCCTTCTAGAGTAGAAGTTGAGAAAGAATTTGTAAGCATTATTGAAGATACGTTAAGTAGTGGTGGTTCCGTACTTATTCCAAGTTTCGCAGTTGGTAGAGCGCAAGAGATCATGTTAACATTAATCAAGTATAAGCTCAATGATTACCCTATAATTATTGATGGACTTGCAAGAATAGCTAATGAGATTATTCAAAAATATCCTCAATATTTGAGAGATTATAATTTATATAGAAAAGCTATTGAGTACTGTATCGATGTTCCTAGTGACTATTTTAGAAGAAACATCATTAAAGAACCATGTATAATAATAGCGCCGGCAGGAATGCTTAAGGGGGGAGCAGTGTTGTTTTACTTAAAAAAGCTTGGAAGGAGTAGAAAGAATGCAATAATTGTACCAAGTTTTCAAGTACCAGGCACACCAGGCTATTCATTACTAACTAAAGGTAGAGTATGGCTTGGTGGTGAATTTATTGTTGAAGCAAAAATTTATTGGCTAGATTTTAGCGCACATCTGGATAAGAAAGAGATTATAAAGTTCATTAAGAGATTTGGATCAGATACTAAGATACTAATGATACATACGGAGAAGTTAAGTGCATATAGATTTTCAGAAAAAGTACGTGAACTCTACGGTATAGACAATATACATGTGCCAGATAATGGAGAGATGATAATAGTTTAGACTGGAAAAATTGATGGTGAATGAAGCGCTGTTTTCTCATCATAACCCATGGCTATGTTAAAACACTGTACTGCCTGTCCGCTTGCACCTTTCATTAAGTTATCAATAGCTGTGAAGGTTATTATCCTTCCTAATCTATTGTCAATTTCAAAACCGATATCTGCAAAATTACTACCAATAACGTACTTAACGTCTGGATATCTATGTAGTCCTGTCTTATCCTTAACGATTCTAATGAATGGCTCGTTACCGTACATGGATCTAAAGATCTTCCATAAGTCTGGCTCTGCTACTTGCCTCTTATACCATGAATGTCCTGTAGCTAAGATTCCACGTACAAGATCTACGGCATGTGGTGTGAAAGCTATCTTCACTTCGTCACCAGCAATTCTTGATAATTCTTGCTCAATCTCAGCTATATGCCTATGATGAGCAACCTCGTAAGGCCTAACAACATATGTTCTGTATGAGTGTAGGTCTAGTCTTGGTGCATGCGCACCAGCACCACTACTTGCAATTTTTACATCAATAACTATCTTATCAAGACTTATAACTCCAGCTTTTACTAGAGGTGCAAGACCAAGAATGCCTGCAGTTGCCATGCATCCTGGAACTGCAACTAATTTTGCACCTCTAAGTTCTTCTCTATGAAGTTCAGGTAATCCATATATGGCTTTTTGTAAAAGATCAGGATATGGATGAGGCTTTTCCCATTTATACCACTTAACATAGGCTTCAGGATCTTTTAATCTAAAATCTGCAGATAAGTCAATAATAGTTAATCCCGTCTCGTAAAGTTTAGGTACCCACTTAATACTTTCACCATGAGGAAGTGCTAGAAAGATAACGTCACAATTATTAATTATCTTGTCAAGATTTGGTTCTATAAATTTAAGATTTATTAATCCTCTAAGATGTGGATGAACTCTATAGACAAATTCGCCTTTATATTCTCTGGAGGTTGCTACCGTAATTTCAACTTCAGGATGATTAGTAAGTATTCTTAACAATTCTCCACCAACAAAGCCTGAAGCACCAAGAATACCAACTCTTACAGGCATAAATTAGCCCTTAAGCAAGAGACTTTTTAACTTTTTAAAGATCATGAACATCATCACTTTTTAATTATTTTCTTAACAAGCCTAACGTACTTCTCAATTAAGTCCTTATTTGAAAGTTCAGGTACAGGGTTAACATCTATTACATACTCATCATGTGTAAAGTATATCTCACAAACTTTACAATTAAGAACTTCACATATCTTTAAAGCTAAATCTTCATACTTTCTTAAAGATACGTAATCGTCAATAACAAAACACTTCTCAATACTATCAGACCATCTCAATAGTATGCTAGTTGTTTTATGTGGATCTCTCATGAATGCTCTGTACTCGAGAATTGACTTTAATCCTTCAAGACTTGTAACTACACCATCAATTTCCACCTCTCTAAGTGGTGAGAATATGCTTGCAGGGTAATCGATATTGATGTTCAGGCTACCATTACCTACGTAACCTACTATTAACTTTATATCAGGTACTTTAATGTCATGTCTACTCAGCACACCGTACATGACTACTCTGTCGTGTGTTTTTAAGAAAGTTTCAAAACTATTTATGGACTCTTTAAACATTGATGATATGTGAAGTGCCTTAACTGGTGATTGTACGTTAACTAAGAGTAGAGCTTCATCGTTGAGATTAAGTATAGTGTTATTGATGTTTATGAGTGTAGTGTTTGGAAATTCATCTTTAAGTAGTTTGTATAGTTCTGAGCATGATGTTGTTAATCTATCATATGCAATTATGATCTCTCTACCTCTACATTTGAGTATCTCATTTACACTCTTGGCAAAGACTAATCACCGAGTTAATCCTCTAAATTAGTACCTATTTATAAATATTATCGTTACTTAAACTTAAGATCAAAAACCAAGCTTAATGATTATATCATAATTACGTAGTGTCACTACCTTTTTGAGAGCACTATATAGTTTCTCCTTATCTTCCTCCAGAAGTATGATGTTACTTATCACCTTATCACCTCTGCACACAATGTCTAAAGACCATACAGTAGCCGTAATTCGTATTCCTGGTTGTGCAATTTGTGGAATTCTTATGAATCTGTATCTTACAGGTCTAAAGATGATCTCCTTAATATTACTTAAATCAATACTTAATCTTTCTCTAAACCTGGTAATTACAAGTCTATCAGAGTATAGTGTTAGTTTAAACTTTGTTGATTCTAGAAGTAGTATTCCAATGCCTATAAATGTAACAAAAACTCCACTTGTAATAATTGCAAGAATTAGTGAACGCGGTAGAAGTACGATTATTGAAAATACTATAATAGCTATTGTCAATATTGCAATACCTATGTAAGCTTGCTTAATAGTTTTTGTTGATTCTGAAATCTCTACAACAGGTATTTCACTCAGATTTCAAATCCCCCACTTACTAAATCTCAAGTACTATTAAATATTGCTGATTCTTATAATTTTGGGAAGAGATCTTTTATGCTCTGTACTTCTCACTTTACTGAGTATCATCTCAAATATCTCGATGTCGATTCCTGTCTTTCTTGATGCTTCATTAATGCTCATTCCTAAATCAAAGATAGTGTAGAGTATTAGATCAATAACTTCATATTTTAATCCAAGTTCAACTTCTGCTAAATGACCAGTCCATAATCTTGGACTTGAAGGTTTATTGACTATTTTTTCAGGAATTTCAAGTACTTTACCTAAATACCTAACTTGAGTCTTATATAGGTCGCCGATTGGTAGGAAATCAACACCACCATCACCATATTTGGTGAAATATCCTAGTAAGAGTTCACTTTTATCGCCAGTACCTGCAACTAATAAATTGTATTTATTAGCGTAGTAGTAAAGTATTGTCATTCTAATTCTTGGTAGGAGATTTCCTGAACTGACTTTATCATTCTCATCGAAGTCAGGTAATGATTTTGCAAAAGCATCTCTAATATTTACAATGTCTATGTAGTAATACTTAATACCTAATCCTCTTGCAATTTCTAATGCATCCTCAATATCTTCTTTAGGTGTGGTTCTATATGGCATTATTAAACCGAGAACTTTATCTTTACCTAACGCTTTAACCATAAGGTAGGCTGTAACTGTGGAGTCGATACCACCACTTAAACCGACAACAACACCTTTAACTTTAGCATCACTAATTATTGATTTAGTTTCTTTGCAAATTATGTTAATAATCTTATCATAGTTAATTTTCAAGAGATCATTAATAGTTATAGACATCATAGATTCATTATCGTTATGATATTTAAATCTTAGCGGCAAGACATAGTGGGACTAGTACTTAAATGTGATAAATCATCATATGTTAATGGTGTAAATTTGTTAACTTGTAAATCCTAAACATGTGTGATAAGTAAGTTTAGCAGTATCTTTTAGGATCTTGAAGTATCTTCTTTTCACACTTGTAATGATGCGCATATTATTCAGATATTATCGGTATAGCAAAACTACCACTATAGCCTAGATATAGTCTAAAGTATTGCGTATCTTTATCTCTGTTAACAACTTTCTCAACTATTCCCTTGACTATAAATTTTCTACTCACTCTTGTAAGTTCACAGAATCTGCCTCTATGACTGTAAAGTTCTACTATGTTCTTCCTAATTCCGTCGAGAAATTCTAAAACTCTAACTTTATATCTACATGGAGTTAATATCGATTCATAATCGTCGAGAATTTCAACCTTAACTACAGACCAACCAAGCTTTCTACATATGGTTTTTCCATAATTATTCTCGATGGGATACCTTACTAACCTTATAAAGTATCTTCTATTATTAAAGATTCCGTCAAGTAATTTCTTACTTTCGATTAATTTAAAAGTTGAAAAGTCTATAGGTGTCTCTACATGTTTAAGCATGTAATTTTCTTTCAAGTGATACTTATCGATACTTCTAATAACGTTGTTATGTCTTAAAGATTCAAGCTCGTTATATATCCTCCATAATCTCTCCATGCTTGAATATATTACAAGATCTATGTCGGAACTCTCTCTATGAAGTTTGATGAGTATGGAGCCTGAAATGCCTATCTCATCACTATTAGCTATATGTAAAAGCTTCGATATGAATTCTCTACAATCTTTCTCAACATCATCTGTAGCGTCATGAAGAATCTCTCTGCTTCTCTCTATGGGGTTAAATATTTTCTTAATATCTTTAGTAGGTATTTCAGGAATTTTAGTATCGAGATAAAGATCATAAGTTAAGTATTGTGGTAGCTTCTCCTTAACGTAACTTAATTGTTCACTTATTGTAAGTAGTTTCTTATACTTAACATTCCATTTAGAGCTTCTATCACCATGGCTGTCTGGTACGTATTTTGGAAAGGCTATAACTTTACCTTCTGGATGATCATTACCTTTGACGTAAAGTATTACGTGGTTATTCAGCATTATGTAGTATCCCTCAATTAGATTATTCATGTTTAATCACCTTAATCTTCTTCTCAATAGCGTATAAGCTTATAGTTACGGCAATGATGTCAGCAATTGCTCCTGGATTGATACCTCTCTCTATCATGTATTGATCAAGCTTATAGATCATTTTCATGCCTTCGACAGTATCTACACCTCCTTTATTCAAGATCTTTAATACTTCATTTTTAATCTCATTATGTACATGTAGTCCATGTTTTCTAATGATGATTGAATCTTCAAGTTTAGCTAGCAGTTCTAGATAAGTCTGTACAATACTTCTATTCCAGTCAAGCCTCTGTACTTTTTCTCTAAATATATTCAAGGCATGAATTACATCTACGTATTTGTTAACTACTTGTCTCGAAATTATGTCCCATCTCGCTGAATATTCAAGTATTTTCCACAAAGTTAAAGCTCTGTTTCTAATTTCATATTCAAAAGTTTCTGAATAGACGTTTGGATACTCAATCTTATCCTTCAAACTTAGATAGCTTGGTGAAGCTTCTCTAATAGCCTTATAGAGATTTATTGTATCCTCAATTGTTGAATATTTTCTGACAAGTTCTGTAGCTAGTTCTGTAAGTCTTTCAACATTAATAATTTCTCCTCTTCTTAATAACTCGCCTAGACTTACTGATAATGGTGTGAGAAGTATAGCCACTCCTAGACAAGTATTTCCACCTCCATGAATTTTCTTGGAGTACTTGACCATGCCTAGTATGAGATCTCCAAAGATGTATCTACCCTTCAAACCTCTTCTAATCCCCTTTTTAATGAACATTTCAAGAACAAGACTGCTAGTTAAGAAATCTTCGAATTTGGTATCTTTGAAGTCATGCTCTCTATCGACATTTCCAGGCTTAGGCGTTGCTGAAACTTCAAGTAAAGGTCCTAAGGAAAGTAGTACTGCATAATACTCTTCAACTCTCATTAATTAAGAATTATTAAGGCATAATTTATACGTATGGTGATGAGTAACCACGTTAGAGAGGGTGACTATGTTGAACTATACCACTCACCGAATGTGAAATTCATCACTAAGGCTGTTAAGAGTTTAAGAATTGATACTATCAAAGGCTTCATAGACTTATCCAGCATTATTGGTTTAGAGTATGGTGATAAAGTTAAGTCTAGCCTAGGTTATGAGTTCATCATAACAAGACCAAGCCTTGAACAGATCTTGTTAAGTAAGTTTAAAAGAGTCACACAAGTCATTTACCCTAAAGATGCTGCTTTAATCATCATAAAGACTGGGGTAGGTCCAGGCTCTAAGATCGTAGAGGCAGGTGTTGGTAGTGGCTTTATGACTGCAATACTTGCCTACTATGTTAGGCCTAACGGTAAAGTTATTGGTTATGAAAAGAGAAGAGAGTTTTTACAAGTTGCTTATGAGAATTTAAGAATACTTGAACTTGATAAGTATGTAGAGTTAAGGTGCAGAGATGTCGTTAATGAAGGGTTCGATATTGATTATGAAGTTGATGCTGTTATTCTAGATCTTGGAGATCCTTGGAACGTTCTTGAACATGCATATAGGATCTTAAGACATGGGGGTCATCTTGCCGTATATGTGCCAAGCATTAATCAGGTATTTAAAACTTTACAAAATCTTGAGAGATCAAACTTTATAGATGTTGAGGTTTTTGATGTAAGTGTTAAGTATTGGAAACCTATCTCTAACGAGTTGAGACCTGAAACATGGATGCTCGCACATACTGGATACATAATTATATGTAAAAAGCCGTGAAGAGAAAGGATCTAGAATATTTTTACAACTTTCAGAAGTACTTACTTTCTTACAGGCTTCTTAGCTGTTGGTTTGACTGTTGGTGCTGTAGGTGCTATAGCACTAAGACCAGCCTTAACTCTGATATCATTTATCTGCTTAATTAGAGCTTCAAGTTCAGCTGCCGCTTGTCCTGGCTCAATAATGACAGCTGAGGCTGCCGATGTTTCAATTCCTGCAGCTTTTCCAAGTCTCTCCTTACTTGGTACATAGATGTAAGGTACACCTTTCTCTTCACATAGAAGTGGAAGATGTGCAACAATTTCTGGTGGATCAACATCTTCAGCAATGAGTACTAATCGAGCAAGACCTCTCTCAATAGCCTTAGTGGTCTCGTTAGTGCCTTTCTTAATCTTACCCGTCTGTCTAGCTATAGCAAGTAAATCATATGCTTTATTTGCTAGATCTACAGGAACTTCAAATCTAACGTAAAATGGTTTACCTGTTGGTGGATTTGTATAGAAACTTCTCGGATCTATAGTACTCATACTTTATCAAAGACTTTCTGTTAAATATGTACTTTTAAACCCTTGCTTAAGAAGTAGATGTGCTTAAAATCTTAGTAATGATGTTGAGAAAAATATTAATTAATAGAAAGTTAAGTATCTGGAAAATTAATAACTTCATCTTCATAATTCTTCCAAGAATTTTCAATCCTAAACATGCACTCTCTACAACAACTCTACTTAGATTTCTAAAGAAGACTTTCTCAAATATTAAGTACAGAGTCATTATCGATTATGGGACAGGTTGTGGAGTTTTGGCTATATTTTTGGCAAAATTCAATAACTACGTAATTGCAATAGATGTCAATTACTATGCATTACTTAATACTAAGATAAATGCTAAAATTAATAGAGTAGAACGTAATGTAGATTACGTAGTTGGTGATAGTTTAAGAATCATTAGAAGAAGTGCGGTTGACTACATAGTATCAAATCCGCCCTATCTACCATGCCCTATAGAGATGTGTAGTGAGCTCTGTGCAGGATCACGGTTAGAAATTATTCAATCATTAATTCAGGAAGCTAGAGAAGTCTTAAAATGTCATGGCAGAATTATCTTCACCATATCAAGCATATCGTATGAATTGTATAGAAGAATTATACGTGAAAGGAGCGGCATGGATATTGTACTTAGAAGAATAACACCTATAGACTTAATTTACATCATTTATGGAAAAGCTTGAAAATTTAACATCAGCTTCACAATGATAATCTTTCATGACATAATGTTACTAATCCTTCACTACTTGAAATTTATAACGTGACTACATTCTTAACTTTTGTTTGTAAATTTCCTTCACTTAGAGACTATGGTGCCTTTAGTATTTAAAGTATTAATTCATAGATAGTTCTATGAGTAACGATAAGTTTCACAATAAGCTATATGTAGTTACGGGTTGTTCTCGTGGTATTGGTAAGTATATTGTTTATGAACTTATTAGACGGGGTGCTCTCGTTCATGGTATTGCTAGGTCTAGAGATGCCTTAGAAGAGTTGAAAGTTAGATTTGGTGAAGATAAGTTTACGTATACGGTCTGTGATTTAGCTGAAAGTTCGTGTCTTAAGAGAATTGTAAGTAATGTTACGTCTAGATCCATACCTATATATGGACTTATAAATAATGCAGGTGTGGGAGCTATGGGTAATCCATTAGAGCTAGGTTATGATGTTTATGAATATTTGACAAGACTTCTCTATCTCGCACCTGTAAGGTTATGTATTGAGTTTGGTAAGATAATGGCTGCAAGAGATGAGGGAGTTATAGTTAATGTAATAACTCTCGCAATAGCTACACATATTAGAGGTCTTGAAGTATATATTGCTCCCAAACATGCTCTTCACAGATTTACAGAGGATCTGAGAAAGTACTTGAAACCTCATGGCGTGCTTGTCATTTCGGTTTATCCTTCACTGACAGAAACGAACTTCTTTAAAGTTAAGGAGTTGGAGAGACTTTATGGAGAGTTTAAGAGAAACGTCTTTACAAGGATTACCATATCTAAACCTGAAAAAGTTGCAAAAGCTATAGTTGATGCTATTGAGAAAGGTAAGGAGAGAGTTTTTATACCGTGGTTCGCATATCTTGCAAGATTTAGATTATGAGATAGCCTTCATTTAAGTAACTCATCCCGCATGTTCCATAGCTGCACTTAGATGCTTTCTATTACTGCAATGTCTCTCGCATTCATGAATGTTTTGCCTATGTGTATTGATTAATCTTACTAGATCATCTATTTCTCACCTTCATCACAATTATTGATGATCGTAAGATGATGCTGCATGAGTTAGAGGAATGACATGTCCAGAACTTGTAGACAAGTTTATAAAATCTAGATTAAGTGATTTGAAGGTAATGTCAATACTTAAGAGACATTACGTCAGAGTTAAGCCTTATCCTCTCAGAAAAGTTAAGACTATTGATGAAGTTTCTGAACTACTTAATAATTACGAGACCTTACTAGTCATTGATGGTCATGGAGTATCTACTAGAGTTCTTCAGGAGTATAGATTTAGATTCAGAAGGAGAGGTGCTGTTGTTAAAGTTGTTAAAAATACTTTAGCAAAACTTGCATTTAAGAAAGTTCTAGGACATGTACCTGAAGAAATTGAAAAATTGTTAACTGGCGAGAACATTTTAGTATTTACCAATGAGAATCCCTTCGAAGTAGTTAAATGGATTGAGAGAAGTGGTGTTAGAAGAGAGGCAAAGCCTGGCGATAAAGCTCCCTTCGAAATAGTCATACCTGCAGGAAATACAGGCATTAGTCCAGGACCAATACTTAGCAAGTTTGGTAAGTTAAAAGTACCTACTAGGGTACAGGATGGTAAGATATGGGTTGTTAAGGATGTAGTTGTTGCTAAGCCAGGAGATGAAATTAGTCCTGATCTTGCAGAAATACTTAGAAAGTTGAATATTAAGCCTATCTTTGAGACTTTAAGAGTTAAGGGTGCTATATTTAAGAAGTCTAGAGTCTTAAAAGTTGACGAGTTGAAACTTGACGTTAAGCAGTACAAAGTCATGTTTGAAGAGGCGTGTAGATATGCTCTTAACCTAGCCTTCAATACAGCTTATCCAGTACCTGAAATAGTTGTTCCACTAATTATGAGAGCACATAATGAGGCTGTAAATCTTGCTGTTAATGTTGGAATAATTAGTGGAGAAACTTTGCCGTTACTAATGCAGAAAGCTCAAATACAAGCGTTAACACTTGCGCAAATACTTTCAAGTAAGATTCCTGAACTAGGAATTGAAGTTAAGACTATAGAAGTTAAGAGAGAGGAGAAAATTGAGGAAAAACCGGCAGAAGAGAAAGTTGAGGAGAAGAAGGAAGGTCCTAGTGAGGAAGAGATTGCTGGAGGTTTAGCAAGCCTCTTTGGCTAATCATTACTTAACGTAATCGTTATAAGATTCTTAAATCATAAACTATACATGTCTAGTCTAACTAGAAGAGATTATCTTGGTCTTAAACTAAGTATTGAGAAAGTCTCCACAGAACCTTCAAGTAAGGAAATGCTTGAATATGTGGATAGGCAAGGATTATCAACTATTTGGCATAGATTTCTTGAACAACAACCACAATGTGGTTTTGGTCTTCTAGGTCTTTGTTGTAACAATTGTGGTGTAGGTCCTTGCAGAATAGATCCTACAGGCTACGGTGCTTGCAGAACTTCATGTGGTGCAAATGCAGATACTATTGTTGCTAGAAATTTTGCAAGACACGTAGCTGCAGGTACATCATCATATGCAGATCTCTTTAAGGAAGTGTTTAACTTCTACGTAAGTATTCTTGAGGGTAAGTCACCATTAAAACTTCAGGATACTGAAAAATTGCAAAAATTTGCAAAAGAATTAAGTATTTCATGTGAAGGTAAGAGTGTTGATGAAATTTCTAGAGATATTATGAAATTTTTAGAGTATGAGGTTTCTAAGATTATTGATGAAGACTCTAAGATAGTGAGCATTCTTGCTCCTAGTAAGAGAGTTGAATTACTTAGAAAACTCAAACTTATACCTAAAGGTCTCTATAGAGAAGTTATTGAACTTCTACACTGCACACATGAGGGTGTTAATGCTGATCCCAAGGACTTAATTTACTCATCTATGAGGTGCTCAATTGCTAGTCTAATTCTTGCATATCTCTCCTCTGAGCTTCAAGATATCATTTCAGGTACACCTAAACCTAGAAAAGGCCCTATGGGTCTTAGAACTCTAAGTGAAGATATGGTTAACATTGTTGTTAGAATTGCTAAAAGACCACTACTTAGAAGACTTGCTGAACTTGCTAAAAGTAAAGAGGTTGAACAGATGGCAATAAATGTCAACGCCATTGGAGTTCAAGTAATTGCACCTGCAAATTACGTAATGACTGAGCTAGCCTTAGCTACAGGTCTAGTTGATGTATATGTGACTGACTACTTATGCACTATGCCAGCTATTACTGAATTTGTAAAGAATTACCACACTAAGATTGTAACAACATCACCTACATGTAAAATTCCCGAAGCTATACATATGGAAGTTAATCCTGAAAATATTGATAATATCGTTATGGAGATTATTAAGTTAGGTATTGAAGCTTTTAAGAATAGGAATTATGATAAGGTTTACTTACCAAAAACACCACCAGAAGCTGCCACTGTCGGTTTTAGTATTGATGCTGTAATTGAGGCTTTTAAAGGTGTTAAACCAATAGTTGAAGCTTTAAGTGATGGAAAGATTAAAGGTATAGGTATAGTTTTTGGATGTACAAATCCCAAAATACCACAACATCTAGGTCACGTAACTATAACTAGAGAATTGATTAAGAATGACATTCTTGTACTAGGTACTGGATGTTGGAGCATAGCTGCCGGTCTTGCAGGTCTTTTAAAAGTTGAAGCTAAAGATAGAGCTGGTGAAGGATTGAGAAAACTATGTCAAGAACTCAACATACCTCCCTGTCTACTTGTAGGTGCTTGTGCAGAAAATGCTAAAATTGCCAAGTTCATAGGTATGATCGCTGAGGAAGCAAATAAGGACATTTCAGAGATACCAGTAATTGCATCAGCACCTGAATGGATGGCCGAGGAGATTTTAACAGCATCTTTAGGCTTCATAACTTTAGGCATAACTACACATCTAGGAACAGTACCACCAATACTTGGAAGTAGCCTTGTCACTAAATTATTGACTGAAGATTTAGAGGTAGAAATAGGTTCAAAATATATAATTGAGCCAGAACCCGAAAAGGCAGCTAAGATCTTAATAGAACATGTGAGTAAGAAGTGGAAGAAATGAACTTCTCAAGTGATGCCTTGTCATTAAGCTAGATAAGAGAAGGTTTTAAAGATTCAAAAAATTCTAAAACACTAGCCCCCACAGGCGTGGGTTAGGTGAGCGTGCCTTGAGCACGCAATGAGCCTAACTCCTCCAAATGGGGGTACATTACCATAACTTCTCCATAACTTGTCTAAGTTTTCTAGGTGGTTCTAAAGCTATTGCTAATGCACCATAAAGAACAACTTCATCACGAAGTCTTGTAACTTCAATCTCTGCTAACCTATTCATCACATAATCATTAACATACTGATTTATTGGCTTAATTACAAGTTCTTCATTATTAAGAACAACAGCACCTCCTAGGATGACTATTTCAGGATCATATACGTTAATAACCGAAGCTACGCCTATGGCGTTTAGCTTACCAACGTTCCACACAATTTCTAAGGCTAGCTCATCACCCATTTTAGCATAGTGATAAAGTTCTCTAGCACTTACCTTACCTGTTTTTAAGTATTGTTGATATAGTTGACTCTCACTACTTAGAGACTTCACTAGCTTATTGCTTATCAAATACTCTACATAATTTGGAATACCACTACCTGAGCAGTATGCTTCCCAATGACCTTTACCACCACAACCACATGTTAATACTGCATCCTTATCGATGACTATATGTCCAACTTCATGTGCATTACCATCTTTACCAAAGATTAAATTATCATCAATAATTACACCGCCACCAATGCCTGTACTTATAGTTATGTAGACGAGGTTCTCATAATTTCTACCAGTACCGAAGATTTTCTCACCATAAACAGCAGCTACACAATCATTAACCATGTATGTTGGCTTTTTGAAGTACTTTGCTAATGGCTTAACAATATTTATATCAACATCCTTTAGCTTTGACGGTAAGTTTGGTGCATGTTTAATGATTCCTAGTCTGAAATCTATAGGCCCAATACATCCAATACCAATAGCTTCTATACTTCTCAAATCATCACTATGTATCTCACTATTCTCTACTGCTTCTTTGAGAGTATTGATGATTAGTTTAGGTATAGCTTCACCAGCTGGTTCATAATTTACAGCTTCACTAGTCTTAACCCTTTTTAACCAAATACTTTTGCCATCGTTAGAGAAGAGTCCGATTCTAGTGTTAGTTGCACCTATGTCTATAGCTAGAATTGTCATTACGTGTTAGTTTTTTAGGGTATAGATATGTTTTACTTAATCTTATCTGGAGATACTATCTTATTAGCTATGAGGTAAGTCTTTAAGTGTGATAAGTCTCTAAAGTATCCACCTTTAGCCATTAGATATAGCTTTCTCCATGTTCTTGAGTCAATAATTTCCTTATCTTTAAGATATTTTAAGAATCTTCTCAAAGTTCTAATCTTATTAATCCATACTTTCTTATCGTCAGCTCTAGCACTTTTAGGTCCTTTTCTACTGCCATGACCTCTTCTTCTACCTCTCTTTCTCTTCTCATGTAGAACTCTCCATCTACCTCTACTGTTTCCTTTCTTAGGCTCTACAATAATTAATCCCTCTTTTATGAGAGTCCTAATGTCAGCTCTTGTAGATACTTCTTCAAGTCTATCTCTAGCTTCAGGTAGAACTTTAATTCTAGATTCACCAACATTTAAAATTCTGGCTGCAAGTTTCTTAACATTAACCATGTTAAGCACCTACTAGTGTCTTCTTAACGTCTCTAGTTATGTTTAGTATTTTAATGCCTTTCTCTAGTGCTTTTTTAACAATTTCAATTCTCTTTCTAAGACCAACAGTACTTGCAATCATTATTGCTTGTCTCGTAGGATCTATTTTATCAAGATCTTCAGGTCTATATACATGAACAATTTCAAAACCTGTAGGATGTAAATTTCTCACGATTCTTGGTTTTCCATAACCAATCTTAACACGTGGTGGATATCCCTTTCTCTCTTTTCTAATCTTGTTATCATTACCTTTAGGTCTTCTCCAAGAATCTTTATTAGCAATTCTTACGAATCTCCATTCATCCATTCTCATCCAGTCAGGCTCTTTACGTTCCATCTTTAGTCTAAGCTTTAATGCTCTTTTAATTTCTGGAGAGAGAGTTCTTCTAATCCTCTTCATCTCTTCAAGTTTCTTGCTGTAGTCAATACTAGCTTCACTCATTATTAAGAGGAAGAAATTAATGATAGGTATTTATAAACACTCCCACATTTGAATTTAAAATTTAATTACTTCTAGTTAGAAGTCTAAGAGGTAATGATTTCAAAAATTGATCTTAAATTTTTAAAGAAAATTCCATACATACTTGTCCTTCTAAGGTATGGAATTAATGATAAAGAATATAGAGTCCTTAATTTAACGAAAATGGCGTCAGAACTTGGTGTTACTCCTCAAAACTTATCAAAAATTGTAAATACCCTGGAGAAGAGTGGTCTTATTGAGAAGATTTCTAAGGGTCAATTACTTGTCAAACTTACCGCAAAAGCTTTAGAACTTATAAACTTCACAATCGATTCTATGAGGAACTACTTAGGAAACTTATCAAGTATTAAACTTGTTGGTGAGGTAATTTCGGGACTTGGTGAAGGAAGTTACTACATGAGTCTTGAGGGATATGTTAAGCAATTTATTGAAAAACTAGGTTTCAAACCATACCCAGGCACTTTGAATGTTAGACTAAGAAGAGAATACATAAAGTATAGGCTATATCTTGAACAGTTACCTGGCATTTACATTCATGGATTTACAGATAAAGGTAGAACTTATGGTGGTGTTAAGTGTTTTAAGGCAAGTGTTAAAAATATTGAGAGCGCTGTATTACTTATAGAGCGTACACATCACGGTCCCGATGTAGTAGAGGTGATTGCACCGGTAAGGCTTAGAGATGTTCTTGGACTTAAAGATGGAGATACTATAGAGATAATAGTTAACATATAGCTTACTTATACTCATTTCTTTCTACTAATTATTTCAAGTATTGATGAGTGTATGGTTATTTCTGCCAAATGTTCAAGTATTTCTGCTCTATTAAGTGCTTCAAGTAAGTTTGAACCAACAGCAACTACTCCATGATTCTTAAGTATAGCAACATTAACTTTACCTATCCTGAAAGTTCTAGCAACAGCTTCTGCAAGTTCTTGACTACCTGGTGGATGGTATGGTATTTCTGGTATGGTTTCACCAAGATAATACCTAGCTTCAACAATTGAAGTATCTACCTTATAGCCAGCCATTGATAAGGCTAGCACTGAGGATGAGTGTGTATGTACTATTGCTTTCACATCATCTCTAACCTTATATATCTCCACGTGCATTCTCCATTCACTTGAAGGTACACCACCACTAAGTACTGTACCATCAAGCTTCATCTTCACAATATTAGTGGGTTTAATTAAATGTTTAGGTATTGATGATGGTGTTATGAGTATAGTATCATCCGTGAGTCTTGCACTAACATTACCACCGATGGTTGTATTTAACTTTCTAAGATAAGTCCATCTAAATACTTCAGCAATAAGTCTTCTAAGTTCGCTTTCTCTCACAAAAGTTTCACCTACATTATTGTTGGTGTGAGTCCAAGCTTTAACCTATACTCATTATATTTAGAAGCCACTTGAATAAACCATTTATCAAAATCTTTAAAACTTCTTGGATAATTATCGTAGAGCTTACCAATAGTCTTCATGTATTTAAAAGCTAGTGAAAGTTTTCTTGCAAGTGATGGCATTTTTAAAAGCTTTAATGCGATCTTCAATTTCTTACTGAAGTCAATACTAGACATTCCTTTACTTGAGAGTTCAAGAATGTCATTTTCTGTTAGAACTCTTGCCTTTAACCCCTTATCCAATTCTTTATTTGTTAATGTTTGAAGCATTATTCTAAGTACATCAAGTTTTGCCTGTTTTACACCATATACCTTCATGTATTTGGTGTTGAATTGCCATAAGGTATCTATCGTGAAGTCCCCCTTCTCATAAGCTTCAAGAACTACTTCACTTGCAATTTTAGCTGAGAGAAGTGATGGCCCTAGACCACCACCATGAATGGGATTTACCGTTACACCAGCATCACCTATTGTTAAGATACCTGAAGCTACCATAGATTTTAGAGGTCTCCTAGTAGGTACAATACCGCCACCGGCATTTATTAACTTTCTACCTCTAGTCCATGAGGTATTCAGAATGTGCTTCTCATAGAATCTTTTAGGATTATAATTCTTCTCAACCACAAGTTTACCCCAAATTCCTAAGCCAATATTCATAACGTTCTTACCTTTCGGAAAGAGCCACCAATATCCTCCAGGAGCTACATTTAGATTCATGAATATCTTAATGTTCTCGGGACTCTCAATGTCATAATCAACTTCAATGATTTCTCTGTAAGCATATGATGCATCTTCAGGCTTTAAGGGTTCTGAAATGAGCCATTCACTTGGAAGTTTAGTTCTAATAACTCCCGTAGCTCCAGATGCATCAATAACTACTTTAGCCTTAATATCGCTTCTAGTGTTTGTATTTGTCTTTCTCACCTTTACACCGATAACTCTAGAATACTCAATAATGGGAGCATATGCATTATGTTCATCAAGGATTGTGACTCCAGCATTTAGCGCCTCACTTGTTAACCACCTAGCCCACTCTGTCATATTTAGTGAAATACCTTTGCCGGGGATGTAGTATTTTATTGTATAGTCTGGATTGTATACCTCAGCACCTTCGTATTTATGATCAACAACTTTACTTGGAATGTTTATTTCTAACTTTTCGAGATGGTGCGTACCTATAGCATCACCTGTGTACTTGTATATTTTATCTATACTTCTAATCTCTATTAAACATACATTCAATCCAGCCTTTGCTAATAAGTAAGCTGCGTAAGTACCTGCAGTACCTGCACCAACAATAGCTACATCAAACTGCATAGTTCAGGAATTAATGTTTAAGGTTTATAAGTATTTAACTTATTCAAGAATTAAGTCATTTAACCTTGATGTAGTGTTTTTTAAATTCTTGAAAAAATCTACTATCGTATACTCATGAGCAACAAGGATTTGCTAAGCATGCTGCCCAAATTGTCGGACTTACTAAAAAGAGAACCTATAAGGGTTGAAAAGGTCATTGCTGACGCCATTAGAGTTAAGGGTGTTAGAAAAATACTTGCAGATCTCGAAAGAGAATTGAAGGGTCTTGGAGATGTCGCATTAGATATACTCAGCAGTTTAGCCATTGGTAGACATGTCCTCATAATGGGACCTGTAGGTATTGGAAAGACAACACTTGCAGAAACTTTAGCAGAAATACTACACATTGCTGATCCACCATACATCGAAGTTGCTTGTCATAGTCACATGACTGCTACAGAACTTACAGGTGATATTGATATTGCAGTAGCTATGCAGGCTGGTCTAGATCATCCGCTAGCCTTCATTCCTGGCCCACTAGTTATGGCTCATGGAAGAATACTCATACTTGATGAAATTAACAGACTTAATCCATATAGTCAAGCAGCACTATTACAAGCACTTCAAGAGCATTGCGTATATATTAGGGGTTTTAGAATTAGAAGTGATTTTCTAGTAATCGCAACATCAAATCCAGTAGAGTATTCAGGCGTCTACGAACTTAGTGAAGCACTTGCTGATAGAATGAAGGTGGTAGAGATCACGTATCCTGACCGTGAAGTACTTAGGGGAATTCTCTCCTGGAAATCAAATACAACACTTGAACATCTAGGTCTTAAGGTTCCTGAATTTATGGTTGAAGTAATGGTTAATTTAGTAACTATACTTGCACAAGATAGTAATATAGAGGTAGGTCCAAGTATAAGATCAGCAATATTTGCACTATCAAATTCTATGACTAGAGCTTGGGTTGAAGGTAGAGAACCAAGCATTAATGAGCTTAAACATGAAGTAATAAGTAACATGATATCTGTAGTTAGAGGTAACTTCTCTAATGAAGCCGAGAAAAAAGAGTACCTTCTTAAGAAATTTGATGAAGCTTTATTAATTGCTAGACGTACAGCGAGAAGGTGATCCAAACTCAATTACTGGATAGTTAAATTATCATGCTTAAGTGCTAATTAAGCCCTTGACAGTAAGTTATAAAATTTATAGACTAAGAAGTTTTTCGAGAATTGTGGATTTTAAGAATGACTTAAATCATAGTTTGAGAATCGAAAACCTGATAGTTAAAGTTTTAGAGAAGGTCTACGAGTACTTATGTAAAGATAATAGAGTTGTGAGGCCTGGTTCTATCAGAAGTTTTGAAGCCGCGGCTCTCGACGCTGTCATGAGAATTTCACTTGAATCGGGAATTGATAATGAGAAGTTTAAAAAGATAGTGACTAGAACTGGAATTGAAAATTTAGTACTCTCCGTAGAGACTCTAAATCCAGATGAGAAGAAAGAGGTTTTGAGAGAAGCCTTTGAATATGCACTTAATGAAGCTCTACATGAGACGGTTCAAGAAGCTGAATCATTAATGAGAAGCTCATTAAATCAACAGACAAGTAGAGAATCTAAGTCAACTAAGGAATCAGAATCATCAAGTAAGAGCAGTTCTTCAGGACTAAGAAATAACTATCAGACTAGCAGAAAAGGCTTTGAGACTCAAGGTTCTGAAGATTCAGTATCTAGAGTGTATGATCATTTAGGTGTTAGAAGGAATATTCATACAATTAGAGACTACTCAAGCTTTGACGTTACTAATGTTGGCGAAAGTGATGATAAAGACATGAATAACATATTGACCACCATGTATGAGGTCCTTTATGGTGGTGTAGGTACAGCTAATTTTCTTAATCTAGCTCAGCTAATAAACATGTTTGCACATCCCTACGCAAACATTATTCAGAAAGTAATTATTTTAAGAAAGATGGAAAATTACTTAAGAAGCTATGGACTACTGCAGATGGATTATAAGACTAGAAGAAGTGAAAGAAGGGTCTTTGAAGAGCTTAGAAATGTTGTTAGAGGAACTTCAGGTGAAAGTGGTCAAGTAAAGGTAATCAAATTCACAGATCCAAACAAATATCCAACATATGTTGTCAGCATCAGAGAATTTAGATTTGGTGATAGCTATTCAAGTATTGATCTTGACAAGACAGCACTAAACATTAGCAGAAAATTACTTATGAATAAACCCGTGACCACAAGAGACATTATTGTCAAAGAGTATGCGGGAATTAAAACTATAGACCTAGTTCTCTGTCTAGATGTTTCAGGTAGTATGAGAGAGCTTAGTTGGGGTGTACCTAAGATAGAAATTGCTAAAGATGCCATATCTAAGTACATAAACTTTTTAACCACGACAAGTGATAGATTAGCCCTAGTATTATTTAATTTTAGAGCTGACGTATTGTGGAGTCTTCACATGGTTAAGAAGTTCTGGAAGTACATGATGTACATGCTTAAATACATATATGCAGGAGGGGGTACAAATCTTGCACACGCATTAGAGAGAGCAAAAGAAGTACTTGCAAGATCTAGAAATTCTTCAAAACATGTAGTATGTATAACTGATGGTAGAACTGTGAATGCTAACCTATGTGTTAAAGAGGCATGTAAATTAAGAAGAAGTGGAGCAACTATATCAACTATAGCTATCGGTGAGAACAGTGATGATGATCTACTTATGAGACTTTCAAAAATTGGTGGAGGACTCTTCATAAAAATAAGTAGTATCTATGAACTAAGTAGAGCCTTAATAGTAGATAAGCTACATACAGTATAGCATAGCTAAATAGGCTCTCCGAAGTTTAAAAGCCTTAAGAACCCTCCTTAATGAAATGTCATATTTTGAATACCCTACCTATTAACTCCACATCACTAGTACTTAATCTCCATCCAAGTGCACCTGCAATTTCCTCTAAATGATCAAATCTCGTCGTTTTAGGTATGGCAACAACATTATCTTTACATATTAACCAATTTAGAGCCACCTGTATACCTGTCTTTCCATACTTCTTACCAATTTCTTGAAGTATTTTAAATCTATGATCTCTAACTATCTGTCCTCTAGCAAGTGGTGAATATGCCATAAGTATGATGTTTTCTTTTTGACAATAAGGTAATAAATTTCTCTCTACTCCTCTATTTAGCAAGCTATATTCTACCTGATCAACAACAATGTCATATTTTGACAGGTATGTTCTTGCTTCTTCAAGAAGTTCAACATCAAAATTACTTACACCAATAAATCTACATAAACCCATATCTATAAGTCTCTCCATAGCTTTCATAGTTTCTTTAAGCGGTACTGCAGGATTGGGTGCGTGTATGAGGTAAATGTCAATGTATGTTCCAAGTCTCATCACGCTACCTTTAGCTGCTCTAATAACATCATCATATCTTAAGTGTGTTGGCCATACCTTAGTAACAATAATTACTTCATCTCTGTTAAAGTCCTTAACAGCTTCACCAACAAGTTCTTCGGCATGACCAGCACCATACATTTCAGCAGTATCTATAAGTTTAAGATTAAGCTCAATAGCTCTTTTAATGAGTTGTATCCAATATTCATCTCTAGAATAGTCAGGGTGCCAGTAACCACCACCAATACCCCAAGTACCCAAACCAAGAATGGGAATCTTTATGTTAGTCTTACCTAACAATCTATACCTTACAGTCATGCTCTACTAACCTCTAAAGTACATCTAGACCCAATTATCATTTATGTATTTTTCACAGAGTAATGTCTAGGACTTTATGATCATAGTGACGATTTCTCTCTACAATTGTTAAAAATTCTGGAATTCTACTTAAGAGTAATACTTAAATACTCAATTATTTGTGGCCTCTCTTGGGTGTTGGGTCTTTGCCACGATACTTGTCAAAGTAGGGGGTTCAGTAATTAGAAAAGGCATCGATAACTTGCTAGACGAAATGTCACAAATTTATGATAAGTTCAGTATAGTCTTAATACATGGTGGTGGCTGGTTCGTTACTGAAATTATGGAGAAAATGAATGTTAAACCTATCTTTGTTAAAAGCCCTAGTGGAGTTATAAGTAGATACACTGACTGGAATACTCTTCAATGCTACGTGATGGCTATGATGTGGATCAATAAGCAACTCGTCTCTAGACTTCAAAAACTTGGAGTTAAAGCTATAGGTCTTTCAGGTGCTGATGCTGGTCTACTTAAGGCTAAGAGGAAGGATAGAATCATAATTGTTGATGAGAGAGGTAGACAGAGAGTTATTGATGGTGGATTTACTGGAAAAATTACTGAAGTGAATGTTGAAATCATAAATAAACTTGTAAGTAATGGATACTTACCTGTCATTGCACCTATAGCTATCGATAGTGATGGAAACTTACTAAATGTTGATAGTGATCAAGTAGTCACTACTATTGCACAATCATTAAAACCGAGACATGTAATTATATTATCAGATGTTGATGGATTGATAATTAATAATGAGGTAGTTAAGAGACTTACATGCGAAGAAGCATATCAACTTTTCCATTCAGAACAAGTGCAAGGTGGTATGAAGAGAAAACTCTACATGTGTGCTGAAATGGCTAAATGTGGTTGTGAAGTAATTATTGCTAATGGAACTATCGAAAGACCAATAACTTCAGCTTTAAATGGCTTAGGAACACATATTGAACCCATAACAAAAAACTTAAATCCTCAACATTAGGGGGATTGGTATGAGTTCAAGAAAGTTTACATGTGACGTGTGTGGTTCAGAAATTGAAGTACCTGCAGATGTAATGGATGGAGAGTTAATATCGTGTCCTACCTGTGGACAAAAATATCAAGTTATTGTTCAAAGTGAAAATATTCGATTAAAAGCCATCACTGTCGAAGCTGAAGATTGGGGAGAGTAAGAGAGATTGAAAATATGAGTAAGAGCATATACTTCATATATGATGTAATTAGACTTGACGAGAAGTACCTAATCAATGAATTCAAGAGTAGAAGTATTGACTTAAAACTAGTAAATGCTGAAAATGAAGTTCTACAGATAAATGATCTAAGGCTTGATGGTATTGGCTTTATAAGAACTATTAGTCAAACAAGAGCTTTAATATCATCATATATTTACGAGACTTTAGGATGCATTAGTATCAACAACTTCAAATCCATGATTATTGGTGAAAATAAACTCTTTACCCTAATGTTGCTTAGAAAGTATGGAATACCAATACCAGAAACTTACATAACTTTCTCTAAAGAGAAGGCTTTAGAACTTGCACAAAAATTAGAGAAACCTCTAATTGTAAAGCCTATACAGGGTTCATGGGGTAGATTTGTAAGTTTAATTAATAGTGTTGAAGAACTTGAACTTCTCATTAAACACAGAGAAGTTATGGATAATCCCTTAATGAAGATCTTCATGATACAGGAATATGTGAAAAAACCTGATCGTGATTTAAGAATTATAGTAGTTAATGATCAAGTAGTTGCAGGTATTTATAGATACTCAACAAACGATTGGAGAACAAATACTGCACGCGGCGGTATTGCTAAGCCATTAAAGATTGATTTAGAAATTGAAGAAATTAGCGTCAAAGCATCAAAAATAGTAGGTACTGATTACGCAGGTGTTGATCTTATAGAGTCTAAGGATGGTTATAAAGTTCTTGAAGTAAATGTTGTACCTGAATTTAAGAACGTTATGAAAGCTACAGGTGTAAATGTTGCTAAGTACATCGTTGATATGGTTATTGACAAGCTTAAAAGATAACTATTTTCTCAAATACTTCTCAGGTTCTCTAATTAAGTCCTTAATAAATTTAGAAAATCCATAACTCTGAACTTCAGACATTACAAGTGACCAATCAATTCTATTGAGTAAATATGTTAACATTATGGTCAATATGATGACTATAACTATTCCATAAATACTTAACTTCTCACCTATAAGGTATAGAAATAACTTGCCCCATGATGTTGCTAGTAAGGTGATAACTATCTTACCTACAGTGCATGCCATGAAGAACTTTAAAATACTGTATCTGGCCATGCCTAGAGGAATGTAAAGTACATCGTCAGGTAATGGTAGTGCTGCAAATAGAAAAACTGTAATGAAAATTCCCTTACTTGCAATTTTAGAGAAGAGTTCAAGATTTTTACGTGACTCATGACTAAGGATTATTAAGCCTAAACCTCTGCCTACAAAGTACGTAACGATCTTACCAAGACCAGCACCTAGACCTCCAAGAACATTTATTAAAACATATTCTAAGATGTTTGGTTTTAGAAGATCTACATAAGCAATTATAGCAGCTAAGTACGGTATTGCTATGTAGGGTATAGCATTACCTATAAACGATATAATTAAGATACTTAAAGGATTCTTAAAAAATTCCAAAACATAACTTATAATATCTTCTAAATCAATCACTGAACTTGATTAAGTTAAGAATCATTAAATACATTACGGTCTTATTCATAATGAACTTGCCGTATGTACTGATGTTGAATTAATCTCTAATTGCTGACTTCACAGTCATAGCATTTCTCAGATTTGAACTTCTTAAACCTAAACTCGACACTCAACGCATATTAAAAAAGTCAAAATGTACCACTCACTAGAACTGAGAGTATTAGGAGTTGAATTCTAAAAATACTTTACACTATTTCACGTCACTGAATTTAAATTCTAAGACTCAAAGCATTGGATGAGCCTATAAGGTAGTTTTAAATTTTTGAAAAAATATTAACAATATTGAGTGATGTACGCACCCTTAAATGACTGATGATTAAACCGCCAGCGTCTGATTGAAAGTATAGTTAAACCTTTTCTTTAAAAGCTAGTACACAAATATTCATGAATGAGGATAAGAATATTTATCACTTTGATGTTAAGTACTGGCTTAATAATCATTTAAGTGAGGTTCCTGAAAATTATAAGTTATGGATTAGAAAGTTCGCAATGTACTGTAGATCTAGTGGTGTTAGTGAAATATCAATATATGCATATCTTGGAAGTTGAAAATTCTAAAATACCTACACAAGAATGGTATTAATGTTGAAGATATTGATAATGAAGTAGTTACTGAACTTATTACTCATTTATGAGATTTAGGTTATAGTGAAGACACTATTCACAATTATGTTAAGATTATTAAGACGCAGAAATTATCACCTATAATTAAGTTAAAAACCATCAAGTTAATTGAAGAATTTATTGAAAAATACCAGATCTTAAGTATAAGGTACTTTACTTAATTTTGTGCGAAACTGGTGCTCGTGTTGGTGAGGTTTTGAGAATTAAACTTCAAGATGTTAAGGAATTTGAGACTGAGAATGGTGTTAAAGGTTTCGAGATTGTTCTTAGAAAACCAAAGTCTAAACCAAGAACAATCTTCATCGTTCAAAACTATGAACTGTTGAAACTATGGTTACTTAGCCATCCTAGTCATAATAATCCAAACACATACTTAATATATGGTGATAATCCAACAAGACTATTAAGAAGATTGGTAAAGATGTTCAAGTACCTGTAATTATTCTTAAAAATATTGATTACGAGAAAGAGCCTGAAGTAGCTATCTGGCAAGCATACCTCATTAATCGTTATCGTGTTGGTGGTGAGGATAAGCAATTCATTAAGGAATTATTACTTGAAACACTTGAAAAGATTATTCTAAAGATAGCATTTGGAGATAGAGAGTTAGCGTTAAAGATATGTGATGAATTTATGAAAGAACAAATACCTGAAAGACTTGTAGTAAAGATAAGTCAAATAGTTGGTTTATCAAGAACCAGTATTAAGAATTATATAAGGTTAATCCTAATTGATAAGAGAATAAGAGATAGAATTATTGAATCAATAAGTCAGAGGCTAGGCATAACTGTACATAAAGAGTCACCCCCTAATCGTCAGCCGCCACATGCGGCTGACCATACAGTTCCTCAAACCGTAGAGAAAAACAAGAAGTCAAACCCGAAAAGAAGGTTGAGGAAAAAGTTGACTTAATAAAAGTCGATACAACAAAAGCAGAATATATTCATAGAATCGTTAGTAAGATACCTGACCTAGAACCCGAGATTCTTAATAGACTTTCAAGACGTGTATTGCAGGAAATTGCTAAGAAGCTTGAACGTGGCGAGTTAAGTCTAGGGCAAGTCAAGGAAATACTTAATAAATTAATGAAAGGCAAGGATGCTCAAGCAGTACAGGATCAAGAAGTTTCTCAAACTCAATTTGGCAAAGATCAGGTAAGTGAATCAAGAACTGAGAAAATAGTTTGTTTAAATGTTGATGATTTTGAGTTCTACCTAACCATCTTGAAGCTTGGTCTCAATAGTTTAAGATACATAAACAATAAGCTTAACTCTACCATTAACAAGGTCTTGAGCAAATACTCAAAGTCAGGTATTGTAAAGACTGCAATACTTGAACTAATTAGTGAAGTTGGAGATATAGTTGAAGAATCTAACAAGTACGTTCTTGAAAATATTCTTAAAGAGTACGAGTTAAGTAGTGAAGAAGTTGAAAAATTAAAGAAAGGATGGATACAATTCTTAACAAGTGAATTAGAATGTATAAAGAACACTACATAGCGAGTAAATTGAGTATTTAAAAACTTCTAGCAACTCTACTTCATGAGTACTTCAGGTCAACTTATTGATAAGCTTGTTGAGAAGTGTAGAAGAGGTGACGATAAGGCTTGTAGTGAGTTGAGAAGTTATAGAGAATTTCTTGAAGAGAGATTAAAGAGTAGTGAGTACTTGTTCATAAGTAGCTTAATCGTGATTTTCATAACGTTAATGAGTCAAAAATTCATAATCAACATACTGACAGTGACACTACTTACAGCGCTACTCATCATTATGGTCACATTAGCATATAGAATTCACGAGTTAGGAAGACTTATAACACGTTTATACGAAGTTTTAGGTGATCCTACTATGCCTTGGAGGATTGATCCACTAGTTATTGGTGGACTAGTTGCAGGAACATTATGCGCAATAGTTGGAATAATGACAGCACTCGGAATAATTTAAACACGTAAAAATCTAAATAATCAATCTCTTTCCTCACCATAAACTTCAATTTACTCATTACTCTTTCAAGAGTAATGACTTATCTTTTCCTCTTTTCACCAAGCTTAATGAATTTTTAATCATAAATGACTAGTCAAGTCTTTTAAAAAATAATTACTACACTACACTTATGAAGAAGATTATTGCAATAATTGCTGTACTTGCAGTTTTAGGAGTAGCGTTATGGTACTTCGGAATACTTCAAGACATACTGGTAAGGCTAGGAATAATGAAACCACCAGAAAAATAGTAATAACTAGATCTGCATCGTCACCCATAGTTCCTACACTTTACGAAGGTACGATGTATGTGGTAAATATTACAGAAAAACCTGCTCCATTTGGATTTGGTTACTGGATGGGTAGATGGGTTATTAAGCCTTATACGAAATACATGCTCATAATTAATGCAGGTGATGGTCACTCAATCTACTTTGCGGTGAATGGTAAAGCAACAATTGTAAAGCTTGACTCTGGAGCATACATCATTAACTATACACTCATAATGAAGCCTGAAGTTAAGCAGTACTTCGAGATTAAGCACTTAGATACTGGTTATGAGGCAAGATTCACAATATATCCAGAGAGATGTAGATTAAAATATGTTGAGCACGTTGAGGAAGTTGGTGGGAGGAGAATGGTTTGGAAAGAAGTAATACCATGTCTAGCACTTGGAGAGAAAGTCAACGAAATTGATGATTACTTATGTGAAATAACACACGAACCAAAACTTATGATAAAGAGAGAATGTGTATGTCATGAGTGTGTTAACGGTTCTTGGACCTCCTCTGGCTGTACAGGAACGTTAGTATGTTGTAAATATCGTGAGTATAGAGTAAGACCAGTAATTGTATTTATTGATAGCTATTACGATTCTGGCTACTTTATAGAGCCTGAAGGAGTTTGGAGAGGTGATTGGTTAATTATAAAGTTAGTGAAAGTTCAAGAATATGTAGTTCCATCATGATGCTGCTATTTTCATTGCATGAAAATAACTGTTATTTTCATTCTATGAAAATAATACCTTTTTCAACTGGTTGAAAATGATTTATTTTCATTGTATGAAAATAATTACGCTGTCTTTTAAACTCATAACTTAACTCTCATGTATAGATACTTCGGTAGGTGTAGTGATGGTAATTACTGGTTCATTAAGGGTAGAGTCATTTATTTCGTTAAGAATCGCAAGGCACATATATTTACAACAATTAATAAAGTCTTGAAGAGTGAAGAACTACTTGATAGTCTCCCTATCGAAGTTAAGAACTGGATCTTAGAGAAGTATAGGCACGATTTATTTTCATCACATGAAAATAACAATTATTTCCATAAAAATGAAAATAAATCATCTCTACCTGATGAGAAGGCATTCATACTTGACTTACTGAGACATCTAGATAATGCAATTACCTATCTTCAAAACCTCATAGATACTAAACTCAACGAGATTTTACATAAATATCACAATTCAGGTATTGTTAAGAAGATAGTGACTGAGATTAGTGATGTCATTAACATTAAGGTAATTATCTGCAATCACGTTATTGAGAATATTCAGAGAGAGTGGGAGCTAGGTCAAGATGAAGTTAATGAATTAAGAAAAGATTGTATAAACTATTTAATCAAGATTGTTGAAGCTTACTCATAATTCTGCTTTTAAAAATTCTAGTATTCTACTTCATGAGTACTTCAAAACTAGTCTTAATAACGACGCTACTAGTCATAGCGATTACTGTATCTGTAGTTGTTGCGTCAGATTCACCACCAAGCTATAAAGAAATTGAAATACCTCACGCACCAGGTCCATGCCATGATTGCAGGGACCTACACTACGCCATAACAATAACGCTTAAAAAGAGTGATGAGGGAGGTTATAAATCATTCATTTATAAAGCAAAAGTTGAGATAAACAATATACCATATGAGTGTGACAAAGATGTTTGTTTCTATAGTGGTGATTTGAGGGATGTTGCTGGTGGTACTGTTATTTACAAGTTCTATGCTAAGACTTGTAGTTTAGGTTGTGATTACTCTTACTCTGACGTTGATGTAAGTATTTATGAACTATTCGCTACAGCATTTGCGCCAGGTGAATGGTATGGTGGTTGTACCTGGGCTTATGGTGGTAGTAAAGAATTGACGTGCGAGCACTGTGCTAGAGAATGTTCATGTCATGAAAATTCTGAGTGCTGTTGGGAGAAATATTCAAGTAGTAGTGCTACAGACTACTCATTCTCAAAAACATTCGCATGTGAAGTAGCTGGTGTATATCCAGATGTATCTTGCGAAGATAATGGTTTAGAAACTTACGCTCAAGTAAAAGCATATCTCGTCTACTACTACACCTTCGTTGTTAAGGTTAGTGCTTACTTACTGTTTCCAGAGAGTGGTGAGCGTGTTGAGTTAAGTACTAGTGATTTCTTGATTTCTGCAAGTTATGAATCTTCTAGAAGTAAGCCTGATGTTAGAAGTGCTGAAGATTACTACGTGCTCTACTTCGTTAAGCCTCGTAGTGACGTTACTGTTAAAATTAGCCCATCATCAATAACTACTGAGCGTAACTCTCCTTTATTTTTTGTTGTTTCAAAAGTAGAAACAAAAAGTACTGCTAAACCAGCAACTTCAATTGTCTCTCCTTTATTTTTTGTTGTTTCTGTTTTCTTTTTGTTTCTTTTTTCTCTTTTCACTATTTCTCTTTGCTTAATTCTCTACTTTCCTTCTCTTTCCCCGCCCCAAGACATCTGTC